>Ga0116227_10000275_pt1 | contig 94469 bp, 65 predicted proteins | sample S1TSphgellanicum_FD_89693 | JGI IMG/M metagenome (GOLD analysis project Ga0116227, IMG submission 89693) | Host-associated microbial communities from peat moss isolated from Minnesota, USA - S1T2_Fb - Sphagnum magellanicum MG | ecosystem: Host-associated > Plants > Peat moss > Unclassified... | reverse complement strand
TAAAATAAAAAAAAATTATTAAAAATATTAATAATATTTTTTTTTTTTTTAAATTTTTAAAAAAATTTTTTCCCAAATCCTTATTTTTTTTTTTTTTTTTTTTTTTTTTTTTTTTTTCCTTCAATTTTCTACAATAGCATCATTAACAATTATCCCAAAAAAATATTTAGTATTAATTGGCTACAAGATGCTGACACCTTTTTTAATTGTAAAAAACACAAGACGTTAAATAGTCCTTAACAAGTTTTGTCAGCAAACTTTCAAGCTTGTCTTTTATATCCTTGTGTGGTTCTACACTGAACCATGCTACATGGTTTTTCATGTTCTACATGTTCTAGAAACAAAATTTAATTAAATTTGGTCTACGTGTTTTGTTGTCCAAAGCCAAATTCAAAACCAACACCTCTCTTGAGAAAGCATAAGCCAACAACATATATTTGAGATATAAAAAATAATAATCTTTTTATATCATTTTGCATATGCACAAGGTCAAAACAATCAAAGTTTATACCATAAACCAAGTGGTTGAACATTGTCAACCACTTTTTACACCAAACATTGCTCATTACAAATATTTTGTATCTTTCATAGAAAATTATCCAAATAATAGAAGGATTAATGCAACATTGATTCTAACTAGGGTTTTTTTTAGTTTAATGATTTTAGCATTGACTGCAAGCTTCCTAAGAAAGATCGTTCTTTAATTAATGATACTTTTATTATAAATTGTCCAAATTGTCCATAGGTGGCAAAAAATTACTCCAAAACCAAAATTGTATTGCAAATGACAAAATCTTTTGTGAACATTTTCAAATATGGTGATTCTTTTCTTCAAAAAAGTATCTTGCAATAAATAAATGATCTTTTATCTCACATTTGTGCAAAAACTCACAAAAGAAAAAAAAAAATTGATTTTAACTTTTCCAAATTAGTGTTGTGGACCTTTTCCCTAACAACTAAAAATGTTGATTAGTAATGATAATTACAATACATGTATGTATGTATATGTGTATACTTAAAACTTCTCCAATGGGCTTCAGCCTTATAACTTTACTCACATGTGGTGGCAAAGAAACCGACATCAAAGAAAATCCACTATTATTCCTAAATTGTGAAACCCATTTCAACCTTATGGTTTTGCCCTCCCCTTCCCAAAATACAATGAGTTGGTTCAAGGCTTTGAATATTCCCTACTCACAACACAACTTGCACATACATGATGATAAATGATGAGATCATAAGAATTCAAATGAAGGGGAGAAAACTCTTTACTTTGACAAGGAACGAATTTTTTTTATCATTTCTCAAGATCCTATTGTAGGCAATGGTCAAAAGTTAGGAATGTTATCTTGTGAGCATGTGAGCGTGAACACCAACAAGTGAACCCAAGTGAATTTTTTTAGGAATATCCCATTGACATCAATGGATTTTTTTTTGACACATGGGATGGAATATTCGATGATGTAGAAAAATATTTTGTCACGTGGCCATGGATGAACAATATTTTTGGATGAAAAAATGGATGAAAAAAAATATGAACTTTTATAAAAGATGGATGCCAAATTTATAAGAAATCATAGATGAACCACTATCTCACTCATAATGGGTGGAATAATTTCATGTTGGTTTTATCTTGAAAAATACAACATGTGAAACGTTGGGAAATATTTCAAATTATACTACATATTTTCTTAATATAAATTTCTACAGCATCTAAACCATTTAAAATTTTAAATTGAATCCAATTTAGTGGCATATAAACATGTTGACCACCAATAGGTATGTGCCAATCTATATACTACCCATTCACCAACAAGAGACATGTGCTCATTAGAAATTGAAACAATACCCTACTACAAGCCTATTGACCCATTAGGAGGTATGTGTGGATCCATACACTACCCATTCACCATGAAGAGGAATGTGCCCATTAAGGATTGAGACAAAACCAATTAGCCATTAAAACTTTACATTGTTTATAACATTTCAAGCTATTTGTTATTTTCATTCACATTTTCAACCTCTTGCATCTATCACCATTCATGCAACTTGTACAATCAAATTACATTTTCCCATGTATACTACTAATTTCCCCAATCTATACTTTAATTTGCATTTACTCCACCCTAACTATTTAGTTGTATCTTTTATTTTACAATGGAAGGGGAAAAATTGACACCAAATGTCACACCAAACACTTTGGAATCAATGACTGAATACACATTAATATCAAACATACTAGATAGAATCTATGAAATGAAAAAAAACCTTGGAATATCCAAGAGATGATACCAAACTAGACCCCCTCTGGCATTTGCTCAAAATTAAAACATGGGGAACAAAATGGAAAAGGGTAATTGACAAAATAGTTTAATGGTTGGCATGGTAATGGGCTAATGCAAAGATAGACAAAGAAAGTATTACATTGATGAAACAAACTACACACATTTCTAAGGAAGATATGGAAGATTACAATTTGGCGATGTTTACACATGCCATGGATTTCTTCAAAGAACATGTTAATGCAGGGAATACCGGGTCGACGTCAAGGCAAAAGTTGATTCTATAACATTTTTTTACGAGCCTCTTAAGTGATTTGTTGACATAGGATTTGGTAACACTTGGCAACTTGCTCTAAACAAAGTTCATGAAGCCCCAAAAACGATTATTTATAACTCCAAGATGGTGAGCCTAGGTGCCACTTGAACTAAAGAACAAAGTGTCAAAATAGCCAATGAATCGCCAAATGATAAGGCTAGCCCCAAAACCACAAGACATGTACAACAATTTTAAAAAGAAACATGTCAACAAATGATTGAACAACCAAAATCTGATCATTTCCATTACATTGTGGTTCAAAAACCTAATAAACAAAATTTATTCAAATTATGTGAATTGAAAATAAAATATTAATTTTAGAAAAAATAAAATGAAGGTTGACATTGAATGTTAAACAAATCCATAGTGACCATTGAAACAAACAATCACATCAGAACATTAATTATGAAACAAATAATTCCTTTTGTGGTAGTTAAAACACATGTAGTTGTTATGCCATCAAATGAATCAAATGTTTTGTGTATGCATTTGTAATTGGTAATCCTTGAAATGAGAAAAATGTGAATGTGTTCAAAGTTAAAAATCTAGAAATCTATGAGCATGACTTCCAAACTCAAAGAGAAGAACTAAAATTAAGCCACACATTACATCTCATAATAATTAAATATCAACAAGAAATTTTTTACTATGATTGAAGAGTAAAATAGTAACTAATCAAATAATGGATTGTTAGTAATTGACCAACATAAATGTTTACATCAAAAACAATAAGAATGACGTTAGTAAATGCAAAAAACAAAATGGGCGCAAACCTCTTCAATAATTGTATATAAAGAAAAAGGGGCATGGTGGATGCAAAAAAATATCATTTTAATTTTTCATTTGGAGTGTAGTTTTGGAATTATACGAATGCCTACAAGAATCCTTCGAGACTAGGATCTATATCTAGAAATGGATTAGAGATAAATGAAAGCAATAGACGTAGACTTTAGTGTTAGAGTGGGATATTGAGCATCAAGAAATAACATGCAAAGTTTATGCCACAATGATATGGATGTTCAACCTAGTTTTCATGAATAACTTACAACAAGCTCCCAACATTAATCCATGGCTAATCGAATTGAAAAATTGCAATTATTAGACCTATTTATTACGCCAAGTAGAATATATGTTAGGGATGAACATAGCAAATCAATATTCATTGGTGGAAGCCTCATGCAAAAAATGGTTTTAAAATGGAAATGATCTAGACGACAATGAATATGAATTGCCTATTTTAAAATACAATGCAAACCAAGACAAATTAATAGAACAAAAAGGAGAAACCTCAAAGGAGGAAAAAGAAAGAATCACATTGGAGGAAGAAAAAAAGCCAAAAACACAATCATAATAAGCATTTGAAGAACAAACAAATTTAGAAAGCTTGAATAAGGAATGTTGTGGGTCAAATAGTGGAGTCAATGTCAAATTGCGGCATCAAAAAAAATGTGAGTCACCATCATATGTTCATCATCACAAGCAAACCTACAAGTGAGGATTGTCAACAAAATTATAAATATCCCATTTCGTGAAAGAATTTGAAAATGTTCAAGAAACAACATGGGACATTGTTGAGAAGCTAGAATCAATTGAAGTTGTTTTGCAGTATTGACTCTTAATTTGTGGAAATAATCAACACATGAGTCCAAGGAATATAATTATCCTTATGCTTATATTAAGGAATATCCAAAACCAAGAGGGTGGGCTTGGGTCGCACAACATGTTGAAAACATTGTCTTTCAACTAAATGTGAATCAATAGATGATTATATCACCACCAAACCAAGAAAAGTGTGGGAAAAAATTAGGATTTTCTAGATGTAGAAACCAAGTGTAATGAATGGATAATATATTGAAATAAAATGGATTCAATTATAATTCTGGATATTATCCCAATCCCAAGGAAATGAATTGGCACCAAGTGGTAAATTCATAAACATCATGCATAAATTAAAAATCATCATGTTCAATGATCTCACATGTTGATGCTCATGTTCATAGAAAACAATATAACTTACAATCGTCTGCCTTAGCAGAACATTCCCTATCAACGTACATGGTAGCATTATATTTTGTTGAATATTCATGTGCGTGGGTTCAAAAAAACAAATAGCAATAATGAAAATGAATTATTGATTACAACGACCTGAACACCCTTACAAGCAATGTTAGTGTGTAAACTCCCAATAGAAACAATCACTTTTAATAGAAAGGTTGAATATAATTCTTTCAATTTGTGAAGTTTTGTAAAGAGAATGGATCAGGAGGAGAGAAAGCAAGCAACAATCAAGTTCAGTATTGTAGGGGAAAAAAAAACTAGGAAAGATGTTCGAAGAAACAAACAGTGAAGAGTTACTTTGCCAAAAAGCCTTTAAAAAAATGATGTGAAAAGGCTTCCTAGAAATAGTGAAAAAAAAATGACAACTACAATTGAAGACCTAACAGAACAATTTGCAAACAATTTCAATCTTCTTCATTCCAAAGAAAGGAAGGGTTGGAAATACAATGCAACATGCAAGGAAGAGACCATGACAAATGGTGTCATCTTAAATGTTTTAAGTGATGAGGAAACTGAAGATGCCAACTCATTTAATGAAAAAGATGAAAAGGAAATCCTCGTCATGATAGACAAGGACATCCAAGAGTTTAAAGACAAACAGATGATGTACTAAATCTCTCAATATTCAAATTTGTCATTCATTAACATTCAAGAATTCTAATCCAGAGCGACAATGATATGGTAGTACAAGAAGGTAAGTTTTAGATAATATCCTAGTACCTATATATATTCCATGCTATAATTTAGACAATTCATGTTTGTTTGCGGTTTTCTTGATCACAATCCCTTGAATGTGAATTAGGGTTTATGCACCCTCTCCTATTGTAAGTGTCAACCATAGGGAGATTGTTTTTAGGAACAAACTATGCATAAAAAATCCATTGAACTACAAATGGAAAAAAAGATGGAATAGTGAAATGTGGTAATCCAAATTGATTGGAAAATTGAATTTGATGGAAATATTAATTCAATGGATAGAATAGACCACATCTGAATAAATGAAATTACGTTGTCACCATTCTTCCCAATTGGACATTTCAAAATATGCATGTTGTCGAATGATATTTGTCACAAAATGGTAATTTTAAATTATCGAAATCACACCAAGACATATAAATGTAGATAATTTTTGTGCAAATATTTCAATTGAATATGGAAACAAAATTTGCAATGAATTTTCGTAATGCAAGGACCAAAGAATGGAGAGCTTTGTTTTTAGATTAACCAATTATGTTTATGGAAAAGATGATGCAAGTAACATACCAAAAAAAAAATTAACCATGATAATTCAAAATATAGTTGAAGAAAAAATTCAAGAAGCAAGAGAAAGAGCTAAAGAAAAAGCTCATTCAATCAATTATCTTCCAGTGAAAAATCTAATCCAAATTCTCAATTGCTTCATTATTAATGAATCTTAGTACATAATTGCCATACTTCCTCTTGTTACTAAAAGATGGAGGCATGGAATAGGAAGCCATTTGTTGAGTGATGCCTTTTGCATATTTAGGTAATGATATGTGGGAAAGGGGATTAGGGAAAAAGTCATTCCGAACATAGAATGGACCAAACGGAGATGGAAATGGTTGGGTATCTTTGCAAACTTTTCCCCCCTTTGTGTGTAGATAATGAGATTTATTAGAAGGTTTATGAAGGGTTACTTGCAGTTGAGTTACTAAAAATATTCCTCTTGAAGCTTGGCTTGGGTCCATTTGTGAATCAAATTGTAGTTCAACCTAAACATGGAATGCAAGAGATATTATATACATAGAATTAAATATTAATAGTCAAAAAATAAATCACCTAATGACATAGACTTATGTCTTGAAATCGCAAAACTTTTGTAGTGGAATCGAAATCCTCTCTTCCAAAAACCTCCTAGAAACCATAAATCCCACCTCACAATTGTTTTAAAATTAAAATTACATACTTCAAGTTAAAAAGAAAAATTTCATGATACATACTTCATTCTGAGCTTGAATGGAATTGCAGCCCAATTCAATGTCCTTATTACAAAGAACTATTTGTGACAAAACTCAATTCTACAATTCTTAAATTAGATAGGAATCTCAAAGGACCATGTTTTAAATCCTTAAAAACCTATTTTTGAATCATCTTACTTTGTTCCTTTAGCTAGTAATGAATTTCTTTATTATCAATAATATGTAGAAAACAATTTAGCCTTTCGAAAAATATGCCAAAATAACAATATTGCATCTCACCTCTATCTAGAAACTTTCATTTATAATGGCTTCCACACCCTGCACAACAAAAACGAGATGAGATATATCATACAATATCATAGTAACTGATGGGAGTTCTTTATAGCACTAGCAAGTTCAAAAATGTTATTGGGAGCTACAAAAAACATTTGACCCGCAATTGATCTCTAAAGCACTCCACGAGTGAACAAGCTTTCTGCAATCCTCCCCCAAACTTTGAGTTTGAAGAAGCTATCAAAAAACATAAAAAAGACAAAACCCTTACTGAAGAATTTTCTCTTGAGCACCTTCAAGTTCAAAAATGCTCTTGGGTGTTCAAGAGAGTAATCGATGTGCCATCAATTTTGTTATAGACTAGCTTCAAAGGGAGTTCTAGGGGAAGACATTGAAAAAACATTTAAAATGTTATTATGGATATGTTGAGCTTTGTTGAATGTTCTAATGTTCTCGAGAGCACTTGACAAGTGTTAAAGCTTTCAATGTTCCTCCCCCAAGTTGTCTAGTGCTCAACGGAATAATCAACATGCCATTGATATTTATGCAAACTTCCCCCAAACTCTAGGTGTGAAGAACCTATCAAGAAACATAAAAAAGATGAATGGGTGAAAACATGATCAAATATACAACAAAAGTAACTATGAGTAATTGTAGTCATATTTTTACACATAAATGCAAGAAAGTAGAATTAAAACATTTTCAATTATTGTTAAACCACCACAGTGCACAATATTGAGCTTATAGTATGTTGTATACAAAGTTTGGAAAACTTTTGTGTACTAAAAGTAGGTCAAAAGTATTTTTGAAATTGACTGGTGGAATTGTGTTCAAAAATAATTTTACATAAAAAGATTGAATTATTATTATTTTTACCTTGGAAGTTGAAAGTGCATAAGTAAAATTTAAATGGCCATTAACCAAGATAGTAAAAAAAATCAATATTTCACTTACTTGAAGCCTACTTTGTTTCTTTGGGCAACCTAGAAAGTAAAAATCATTCTATTTGCAATTTTTAAAAATCTATTTAGATTTACGTTAAACATGTGATTCTTCAATATCATTGATATAAATTCAAAGAATATGTTCATATTGATCATTAAATTAAATAATGTTAAAAAAATTCATATGTTAAGGCATGATTTATGGCTATTTTACATTTTTTCTTAACAAGGATCATGAAATGTAAACTTGATCATGCTTTCACCAAAATCCTTTACTGAAGACTACTCTTTTTAGCACCCATAAGCTCAAGAATGATTTTGGATGTTCAATAGAGCATTCGATGTGCCATCATTCTTTTTTTAGACCTCATCTAAACATTGCTCTAAGAAAAGAAATTGGAAAAACAATTAAAATGGTACTCTAGCCTTGTTGAGCTCTTTTGAGCTCTCGATTGTTTTCAAAAGCATTCGATGAGTGATCAAGCATTCCTCCCCCAAGCTCTCTCGTGCTCAAGGGAACACTCAACGTGCCATTGATATTTCTACAAACCTTTTTAAGGTTCCACATTGGGAGCTAAAACCTTTCCGAAAAGATTATATTCACTTCAAGGTTTGTAGGGCTTTTGAGTTCCATTGAGAGCACTTGATGAGTTAATAATCTTTTTATAAACCTCCCCCAAACTCTAGGTGGAAAAACCTATAAGGAAACATTGTAAAGATGTAACCCTTCTTGGAGAATGTTCTTTTAAGCACCCGGGAGTTCAAGAATGCTCTTGTGTGCTTAGGAGAACATTTGATGTGCTTTCCATCTTGTTATAGACCTCTTCTGAGCATCATTCTAGAAGAAGAAATTGAATTTTTCAAATTTTACTTTGGCAATGTCAAGTTCTCTTGAACTTTCGTTTGTTCTTGAGACCACTCAACAATTGATCTAGTTTTTTGCATACCTCCCCCAATCTTTCTCATGCTCAAAAGAACATTCAACATTCCATTGATCTTTCTGCAGACCTTCTCAAGGTGCCATGTTGGGAGCTAAAACCTTTTGAGATTTTAAATTTTTAATTCTAGGTATGTGGAGCTCTCGAATGCCCTTGAGAGCACTTGACGAGTTTATAATCTTTTGACAAACCTCCCCCAAACTCTCAAGTGTGAAGAACCTATCAAAAAACATAAAAAAGACTAAACCCTTAACTGAAGAATGTTTTTTCACTATGAAAAATGGGTGTTTTGCAAATGGCCTTACAATTCAAATTTTGAATTGCATCGAACATTTGCAACTCATTATATTTATATGTTGTGTGTGCTATTAGACAAGTTGCAAGAGTTACAAGAGTTGCAATTCACTATATATACAATGCAATTCATTATAATTCAATTATAACTTTATTGTAACAACTTATTTTCAACTACTATCCAACTCCCCTATGACTATAATCATAATGTCATGTTGATGTCATTTTTCATCCATCCATCAAAATTTAACATGTGGCACTATGAGGATTTTTTGTGATTTTTTTGAAATATTGATATTCATCATCCATTATGATTATTCGTTTTAAATGGTCTTGGATTATGACATGTGGCATAATCATAAATTGTCATGTGGCATATTAATTGAATTTTGGAAACAAATATATATATGTACCTAGGTAGGTAAGTGAAATATTATTAACACAACAATTAAACATCAATCACAAAAAAAAGGACTATAATATTTACTACATTATTTAAAATTTAGTTATTTAAATAATTATGAAAATGAATTATTTTAATTAATTAATTCAATAAAAGAATCGGTTCGTATCAATGAAACATTTAATAATCTAGTTTAGAAAAGTTTGAAATGTTTAAGCAATCATATCTATATGTACATACTCATAAACACTTTAATACACCATTCCAATCCAACTAAAAGCCTACATTTACACTTTCAATGAATTACACAATTTATAAATCTTTTAATAGTATGAATTGCCACATAATTTACAACTAATTCTAGTTGAATTGAACACTTTAGTTCCAAAATAGTGGACAAGTAGTAGTTATGTGGTGAAACCATAGTGGCACATTTAGTTGAAACTTAGTTGTAAAACTAGACAATTTAGTTGACTTTTAGTTGTAAACAAGTTCCAAATTCCAGATGTTATGGACGTTTACCTAACCGTACGTGTGGCATGATCATACACATCAATGCAGTATGCCAATTACAAAGTAGTTGTTCACTAAATGCTAAAACTACACTAATGCAACACAATTGAAATTAATCATTTCGTTGCAACTTGTGGTCATGGTTAAACTACAATTAACTATCATTGTATATACTTTACGTACATATGCTTGTATAGAGTCCAAGTTGCAACTAATGTGCAATTGAATTACAACTATGAAAGTTTTTACGTGACATTTTAATTATTAATTCATCATATTTCCATACTATAGTTGTACCCTATGAAGGTAATGCATTGTTCCCTTGTGCCTTCAATTGAAACATAAACAAATTCAAATGTTAGGTAATGATTATAGATTTATTAGGAACATCATATTTAATTCTTAATTATGAAAAGTTTTGTGTATGAGAACATTATAATGAAATGTGCATTGTTTGCAAAATTTTGTGTCATTCTCTTTGTAGTGTTCTTTTCACAATTTTTTTTGTTCAACCTTGTTTATTGTTGTTGTTTTCATGATTATCAAGGTTCTTATTTTGATGTAAAGGTGATTGGGTGATGGTTCTACATGAAATTTGAAATTCACTTGTAGGTGCAATAAAAATGCAATGGTTACAAACAATGAAAAAGGGTTTTAAATTGAAGCATGATGGATGTAAAGGATGAAAAGAACTTGTGTGTTGCACCTGGAAATGCCCAATGATGCTAATAGAGGTCGCCGCAACGAAACATTCAAAGCTTTAAAGTTGCATCACCTCTTGTATGGTCTTCATGTTTTAAACGTGTGTTTTTTTCCTAAGAATATTTTTGGTGGTGAACGGGTGGGGCCTTTCCACCATCTATGATTGTGGTGAACTAAGATAATCCCATGGTTTGAGTTGTGTAGTATCCTCATACAAAGGGCATAAGGTGGAGATGCTTTAAATTCCATATGTTCAATTTTTATTATTTTTCAATTAAGGTTTGAACTTATAGGGGTCAATGGTTATTGAGAATTAGGATTTGAAAAGGGAGTAAATAGTGTTTAGGGTTTTTTTGTGCGGTTCTATTGACATCATTTATTTGTATGTATGTATATTTAGGTTCATATGTATTGTTTTCTATTTTTTCCCATTGGGGTTTAGGTTGATAGGGTTGAATGGTTTTCTTGGAAATTAAGGTTTGATGGTTTTATTCAACAACACATACATGTATGTATGTCTTAATGTGATTGATACTAATTAATTAGGGGAGGCCGGGTTGAATGTATAATTTTATTTTGTAATAAATTGATTGATTGGCCCAAGAAGGAAAAAACCTTTATGAAAGTCCAAAATTTGGAGAGTCCCTCAAAAGAAAATTTCCATTCCACTTTGAAGTAGGAGTGATATGAAACAAAAACTTTACTATTAATAAAATTGTACACATGCAATAGTCCCCAAAGTAGAAGAGGGTAGTGTTCCTCCCCTTTGACCCATCTATGTAGGTGAGAAGAGGACAACATTTGCCAAAGCATAGGGGATAAAAAAAGGTGTTATTGGGAATGTGTTGGGGAACATAGCAAAAACATGGGGAACAAATTGAGAACATGATATGATCCCATTGGGAATTTGATGATAACACAAAGCGAATGAAGGACAATGAAAAAATAAATTGTGGGCACCTTGAGCACATCCAAAGCTTCTCACTGGTTCCTAAACTGTTTGTCACCATTTTTGGCCTAGGCTAATGCAAGGGGAAATTCTTTGGTGACACAGAAAAACCTCTCCATATCCTACTTATTGTGCTTTGCATTGATTAGATCAGGTGCCTCTCAAGTTTTTTTTTTGGGGGGGCAATGAGCCAATTTGATTGACCCATTACTCAAATAAAAATGAAACTTTGGAGGTTCTCCAAAATAGAAGGTTCTATTATGAAGTATAAAGTTTGCAGCCTTTGGCCCAGCTATATATGTGAAAGGAGGACAACATTTGCCAAAGCATATGGTATAAAAGTGAGGTGCTATGGGGGACTCTTTTGGGAACATTTTGGGAACTTGGGAACTCTTGCTTTGAACCCCTCCCACCAAAGAAAAAAAGGGAGGCCCCTTGATTCCATATGCACTAGTGTGAGTTGTGCCGTTGGCCCATGTGTGAACCCATTACAAAATAGGGAAACTCAACATGTGAATATTGTTTTGCAATGTACGTATTGATTTTTTGAATGCCCAAATATGAAAGGAAATCATGCTTGAATTGAATGGTAAGCTCTCAAGTGTTACCAGGTTCTCAACTGATTTTTCCTTCCAAAACCTGGGTTTTTGGAATTTATTTCAATTTTCAGTGGCAGAAATCACTTAAAAATCAATATGTTCTCACATTCTGAATCCAAATCTTACCAAATAAATTCCATTAAATCCTGCTCATCAAGATCTTTACAACAACACCAAATGCACATTCCAATTCCTCCAAAAATTTCAGCTACAATTTAATTCAATTTTCAGTGAAGAAATCATTCAATATTCAAGGACTTTTGCACCGCAAGTCCAAACATCATGGAACCAAGCCCATGCACCCCTCCTCCTCAAGAGCTTTCCAAAGAGACCAAGAATGCAATCTGAAGCATCCCAGTTCGGTGGATCTCATAAGTACAAACCAAAACAAACAAACAAACAACCTTCCTTCATTGATAGATATTGGTTGCATGGAAATTGTATTTCCTAAAATTGATTGCCACTATTTTTGGCCCAACTGATAGCCCTTCCTAAAATCACACTACCTGTTATATTTAGGACGGTATGTTTTGTTTTCTATCATTTTCCAATTGGGGTTTAGGTTTAAGGGGGCAGGAGGGGGTGGGGGTCGGAAATTAGGGTTTGAAAATTAGGATTTTCTGGTTTTATTCGGCACCTAGGTTCGTATGTTTCGTTTTCTATTATTTTCCGATTGGGGTTTAGGTTTACAGGGGTTGAGGGTTTTGGGGAAATTAGGGTTTTGCAGTGTGTTCGGCATCACTTCGGCACGCAATTGCGTACGCGTTCGGCTTTCTTCCTCACCCGCGCGCGCAACACACGCAATTCCGGGAGAGAGAGATGGCGTTGGTGTTGATGTGCGGACAGCCATGCAGTGGCAAGTCCACTGCAGCAGCCTGTCTGATCAAAGCGCTGGAGCAACAACACGGCACGCCCGTCATCCTCATCGATGAACCGTCTTTGAATCTAGATCGCAACCACAGCTATCAAGGTAAAGTCTGGTAGCAGCGGAACTGCATCGTCTCTCTCATCTGCCATCCTCTTTGCACCTAGTTTCTGCTGGTTTTTCACTTAGCGAAATTAGCCGTCTGATCGATGCAACGATACAGTTTTGTTGTTGTTTTTCTTCTTCTTCTTGAGGAGCTCTGACGACCATTGCGAATCATAGAGTGCCAATCTTCCAACCGGGGGTGATAAGTGATTATGCTGTTTTCTGTTTTTTTTATGGCTGCACTGAAAGGCTCTATATGCAAACATTTAATCCTGTCGAAGTCTCTTTTTATCATGATAACTAGGGTTAGGGTTTGGGAATGTTATGGGGTATTATTGTTTATGTTGATTCATAGTACATGTGCTTCTGCACAATAAGAGTCCCAGGTAAAACATTTTGGGGAAATTTGAGCTGTTTTATGATGGTTTGAGTGTCTTCTTCTCATGGTACACCATTGTGGTGTTTCACAGATATGCCAAGGGAGAAAAATCTGCGGGGATTGTTACGGTCAGCAGTAGATCGTGCAGTGTCAAAGGATTCTATTGTCATTGTCGATTCTCTGAACAATATCAAGGTATGTGTTTTTCAAAGGAAGTGAGAAGCTGCTGCTATGCTTGTATAGTACACATGCTTTGACCAAAAAGTGTTTTTTTTTTTTTTTTTTGGTTTTCCTGAAGTTGACACACCCTTTGGTTCATATTTTGAAAGCTTAAGTGAGAAACTGGACTTGTGGGAAATGTAGGGCTACAGATATGAACTTTGGTGCTTGGCACGTGCTGCTGGGATTCTCTATTGCTTGGTATTTTTTGAGACATTTCCTTTTTTCTCTGACTAGGACTTTTCATATTCAGCGGAGTTGTTCTGCACCGTTCAAATGTTTCTCACTCAGTATATGGATTTCCCTCTGCTTGCTATTTTAAGTTTATCATCTGTTTGATGTTCATTATCTTTACATCTCATTCCAAAGAGGTTTGCTTGAACATATGCTCCTCAGCTGCATTGTGATGTAGGTGAGCTCAAGTGTCGTGAATGGAATCAAACACGGCAACAACAAGGTCTTCCTTCATACAATGACAACATGTGAACCCTCCAACCCTAGATGCAAAACTCTAGACTGCATATCTCTTCTCAGTCCCCTATCTATCTTTTCCTGTGTGAAATTGATGGCAGGGTCTATGGTCACAATGCTGAAACAAGCAGAGTCTTTGAGTAGAGGCTAGGGAGTTGATTTATTCTCTTTTCTTCCTTGGTGACATCTGCATCAGCATTGTGCTTTATTCCATTGCACAACATTGACAAACCCTTCTTGTGGTGGCTCACTCTGTTAAATGAGGAACAAGGCTTAAAGTGGTTTGCTTGTTGTAGATTTGATGATTTGGTGAGACGTTTTGAGAGACCTGATGGACGCAACCGGTGGGACTCGCAGCTCTTTGAAATAAATCCTAGCATAGGTTGGTTCTTTTCCTCTGTGTTTAAACTCTCTTCTTACTCTTATGCTCGATGACCCTTGTTACTATGCTGATGGATGTGCTACAGAATAGTACAGAATAGGAAGATAGGATCATAATACCTTGAACCTTTGGGTTACCATGTGGAGATCCAGGGGTTGTTTAATTTTATCTTGAAATGTGCAATCTGATATGAGCTTGTGATGAGGCATTGGACTCATACTGACATTTTATACTTGTAGTATTGTATTGATTGTCCCTGCCCTCTTCATCTATGTGCAGAGGAGATACATGAAGGATCTCAAGCGATTGTAAAAGCTGTGGCTTTTCTGAGCGGAGATAGAACCTTGATGGGGTTGCGTAATTCTCAAGTGTTGCAGCCCACTATTGCGACACAAAATGTAGGCTGTTGATTCTTGTCTTTCCACACACTTGGTCACACTTATTATGTTCTAGGAGCATGTTGCAGTACTAGTTTTTGTGCAACATGTAGCATGCAGATGCAGATGGATGCTGGGATCTACAGAGGAAGAAGTATGGAGGATATAAAATTTTCACATCAATTGGCAGATTTTGGCAAAGTTATGTCCAGAGCTTAGAAGCTTTTGTTGTTTATAAGTTTATACCACATCCTCATAGTCCTGACAGTGATATTGGGCACAGGGCCATAGTTGTGTCTTTTGTTGACCTACATGGCAGATGTGTCTCAGAGACTTTGCTTTTTGGTGTGTTTGTTTTCCACAGGTACGGACATCAGAAACCAACTCACTCTATGAACTAGATAAAGCCACACAGGTAACAATTTTCTTCTCTGTTGCATATGCTCCATAAAACTGGGCTCAGCCTAGCCCTTCTGGAACATTGGCAGTGTGATCACTCAGCACCTTTCTTTCAGACCCGCCCTAGACACTTGCACTTAGCATTTGCGGCTTGGATGCATCAGCAGCCTTAGTTTTCATGTAGCACATGATGAGGATGTTTATTTTGTGAAGATATGCTAGTTGTGATTTTCAACTTGCTCTTGGTCTTTTGCAATGTAATCATACACGGTGGAACAACGTTATGCAGGAAGTAGTATCAAGCTTGGTAGAGGCACAGGCTCAAGGCATAGGTAGTGTAATTTGGAGCGTGCCTATTGGAGAAGGACTTCCTGTCATATCCTCCTTTTTTGTATTGTGTGTCTTGTGGTCTTTCCATCCATCAAAACATTAACACCGTTTCTCATTTGGCATTTGCTGTTCTTTGGAATGTTGGATAGTTTGTTTCATGTTACTTTTCACTGACCAATCCAGGCTTTTCTAAGTTCACTTGTGGAGCCAATATGTGGTTTTTTGAAGTGCATGTTGAGCTCTCTTGCATTTCTTTCCCCTGTGCATGACCTTGACAGTGGAGTTGCACATCTGCTTACGACGAAGTGTGGGGCTACCAGAGTTGCGTCGACTGCGAAGAACCTTTCTTAAACTGGCAGGGCAATCCAGTTTGTCAGGCCCACCACCGCCATCAGATGCAAAAAGTGCCAAGCGAATGTTCGCTGATTATTTGAATCGGGAACTATCATCTGACAGCTCTCGCTAAATGTTTGGGTAGTACATAGAAGTTTCAGACTGTTGAGATCTGTTATTACTTCTAGACTCGGTCACTTTTACTACAAGGAGCTTTAGGCTTTATTGGTAGATGTGAACTTTTTCATCAATGATGGAGAATCCAGACAAACATTGATGATTTTGAGTGGTTTTATGTTATGAGTCTAGTTACCTGGAACACATATCACCAGGGGTGTGTACTTTTTATAGAGGGAAGAGTGAAGTCTGCTTACAACTTTCTCAAGTGCTATGTCGACTACCTCTTTATGACAGCCCTTTGATTATCCACTGGAGGGATGTACTCTTCATGGACACCAGTAAACTCCCATTTGTTCCAGTCAAAGGTGAGGAGGGATGGCTCATAGTGATATGGAGCTTCAAATCCCAAGAGATTCATGAAAGTTGCCGTTGCATTGGCAAGTCCAACATTCCGCAGGTTCTTCCGAAATCTCACACATCTAGGCAGTCCAGGTCCTCCAATTCCAATTGGAACCTGCTCCCGAATCATCTTTTGTATTTCAGAATGGGGTATGTAATGCACAAGCATATGTAAGTGTGCAAAATCTTTTTCGTCTCTGTAACTTGGACTTGGATGACTCTTTCTTTGTAAAAGAGTTAATAATCCAGGTCTTGTTTCATGCCCATCTTCTGAGGTATCGATGAGGAATGCAATTTGAGGTTTGATATGATCTTACATGTCTTAGTGTCTGTGCTTGGAATGATGGTTGCTTGTGGTAGCACTATGATGCAGGATCTAGAGAAGAGCAAGAGAGAATATGCACCTCTCCCATTGAGTGAGATGTTTTGGGATGTGCTCTTCCTTTGTCATCAAGGAGGGGGTTGCCATCCTTCTCACGTTGTGCCATGTCATCACAATTGCCATGATCACCAACGATCATGAAGACTCCCCCACACTTGTCCACTCCATTCAATAGAAGCTATTTGAACATCCACCCAAACCCCAGTTTATACACCCAATTGCCCAACAAACTCTGAGGAGATATTAGTACTTCCTTTTATGCACATTGGAAAATACAACTTTTGTCGTAGATCCTTTCTCAATTCTCATGAGAGTTATGATATCTTTTCAAGGATTTGGGTTTTCTATCACTGGAAGATCCATTGGACATGATATTTATCTCTAAATGACTCTCCTCAATCTGGTTTTCTCTTTGAGCAATTTGAGAGAATTTAAACTCACCTTGATGGCTGCATCTATGCATTCACAAGCCCGTTTAGTGGCTTCAAGGTCATGGGTGTGACCAACCATGTCAGCAGCTGCAAACATGACACGCACATAATCATAAAGACCTGATAGGAGTGCATCATGAGCTACTCTTGCTATCGTTCTTGTCCGCATCTCAGGCTCCAACTCAAATCTTATGTTCTCACTTTGAACTTCATGGTAGGTCTCCAATCGTTGATCCAATTTGCTACCACGATTCCCATTCCAATTGAATGTTACATGTCCCATTTTTTGTGATTCACTGCAAGTAAGTGTGACCTATGTTACGCACATCACAGTACTGTTGTTTTGGCATAGTAACACATCCATAGTTGGAGGTTTCCACACCACCTAACCAGGTTACAGGGTTCCTTCATCTCTCATGGATTAGTGATGAGCTGCTTGTTTTTAAACTTGTGGTTGTCCAAGTTGGGTAGACTGATGTGTGTGGCTTGAAGGATTTTATCATAAGAACAAGGGTTGTAGCTTTGGCCTATTTGTTTGAATGATTCTAACGTATCCATACCTCACAACAAATGTCCGGATACCATTTGCACATAGATATTTGCCAGACAGCTTGTCAATAACTGGGGGTGCAACCAGAAAATGCATGGGTAGCTTTGCCTCAACATCGTATTGCACCATTGCCACATATCTCACATTAGGCCATCGTACCCGATCAAATTTGTCAAAATTTTCATCCACAAACACCTTGCTCAGTTGGATCATGCGGTCAGCTCGGAAGTTGAAGTTGATGACAATGTCTTCATCCTCAATAATGCCCCATGGCTGCCCATTTTTTCTAACAACCACAAAGGGTGGTAAAAACTGATCATTCACTTGTTTCGGGTCAGCTTGTTTAAGCTTTGTAATAGCTTCTGTAGCACTCTCAAACTTGTGTGGGGAAACTCCCAATACATGAGCATACCAGCCCCGTTGCACAATCCTCCAATCTGCCTGCCAATGTTCACCAATCGATCCACAAACTTATATTGCAGTTCATCAAGATCATCAAAAAATTAAATAGAACAATATCATGCATTTGGGTATTTTATTAAAAATGATTTCTTCAATGACTACCTCATAGCGGTCCATAGTTACAAACATGCGTCCTCCACCTGAAGCTATTTGAGCATCACATCCATATTTTCGAATGCCTTCAAGCTCCTTCTCTAATTGTTCAACAAACCCAAGGCTTGTACCATCAGGAACATCTCGACCATCTGTTAGGATATGTAGCCGCATCTTCTTGCAACAATGATCTGCAGCTGCTCGGATTATGGCAGCCAATTGATCATACCTTGAATGCACACCTCCATCACTTAGGAGCCCAATTAAGTGAAGTGTCCCACCATTTACCCAAGCTTCCTTTGAATAGAGCCATCCAGCCCCCTTGTAAAGCTCCCCACTCGCTATTGCTGTGTCCACCAAACTTGCTCTACACCCCATGGTTGTGTGTGTACCCCCGTCATTGGAGTTTCTAATTTTCTATTTTTAGGGTTGTTGTTGCTGTTGTTTTGGTGCAACCAATATTGAATTCAATTACCTATATGACGAGTTTTAGGAACAACCCAATTTGCTACAAGTTGGTTATTCACAAAGTGAGAAGTATTTCTGGGGGAAATGCCCATACCGTAACAATAAGGCTTAAGAACCAAAAATCAATTCCTTTGAAGCTTTTTAGGCCATCTAAGCCCTCTCAATCTTGTATTCAAAACTCTAAGTCTAAGAATTTCTTGTCAAAGTCTAAGAATTTCACATATTTAACCAAAGAGTGAAAACCTTCACACAATTAACCCAAGAGTTTATGTGAAAGATTTGCATGAATCAAGTAATTGCATCACACAAACAACTGTAGATGTTACCTTTGGATGATGATTTTCCCACAACCCAAGGCATTGTTTCCTACTTCACCATTCCCGGGGTCATTCTCAGTTGGCAAACCAACAACATCCCCATGGGCCTTTAGGGTTCGCCATCGCCAAGGATATATGTTCCTCAACCTCTTTATGATGACACAATTGGATTTATGAATTGCATTGTATTCATCCTCCTTGCCTTCACCCCAACCTGATAATACGACTAACAAAAATGGCTTTCCTCGAGGTAATAATGGATGTGCATACAACTGATATTCAGGATCAACAACTTGTTGCACTGTAGTTATTGGCATTTTGAGTTATGTATCCTCTCCGGGAACCAAATCTCAAATCTCTTCAAATCCTAGTAGCTTTAAATGTTGATCACATTTCAGTCAGATTGGATCTGAGGTCCACTGGCATGGCAATTAAATACAAGCTCAACAAAAATGAATATCAAGAATTGGTCAAAAAACTAATTAAAATGGATCTTACAAACCTGAATTATTTGAAATTTTCCAAAGGAAAGAAAGGTTGAAGATAGACTAATTAATGTAGGAGATTTGAGCCCATGATGGAAAAGACTTTCAATAACATTAATCAAGTGAAAGTCTGAATATGGATACTAGGATTCATGTTGATGAAATCAAATTTAAACCTAAATAAAAGTATCACAATCACATTAAAAATGTAACAAGCTAAATTTGTCATGAACATGAAGAATGAACTGAAATCATAACATAACTTCCAAATTTATTGTTTTGAAAATTGCAACTATCCAAAAGACAATTCAGCAACACAAAATGGAAGTAGGTGAATTTCCAACAAATTGGGTATGCTTCAATTTCAATTTCGATCAAAGACCCAAATTGGCTCAAAATTGCCAAGCAAGAAAAGATTGTTGGTGGAAAACCATCTTCCTTTCTTCTTAACATGAGAACTTCCATGTAAAGTATAAGGCAATATATCAACTTCAACTTTATCCATATGAAGAATTAAACAACAAAATTGAAATATGGGCTAAAAGATATGATGCTTTCTATGATTTATCTATGAAAATGGTATTAGGGAGTGGAGAAATAACCTAACTAGGTAGTTACACTAGTCGCCCCCCAACCCCAAATTTCAAGTGGCCAAAACATATGGATTTGGGTAAAGTTTTTTGGAAGAGAGGACATAAAAGTATTACTAATTCATGACACTTACCCAATTTTAATTGACCTTTGTGTAAATGGGTAAACCCCATTTTTTCAAAAGAATTACTTTTTCTAGAATATCCCAGATTTCAACTTCCCACTTTCTTTGATTCAATTTTTTATGTTAAAAATTTGAACACAAAAGACCACAAAATGGCACAATGATAAAATTCCTAACTTACCTTTTTTTTTTGCAACCCAAGTTTTTTTCCAAATTTTAAAAATAGAGTATGTTCTCATTCAGGTGTGTGGAAACTGGAAACCCTCCTTTCTCTATATATCCCCCGGAAACTGAATGTAAGCTTGACACAGATCATTGGGTGTCTATGGATATATATTGCAACAAAATAGTTCAGGATTGTGCTCAAGAGGGGTTATTTGGTGGGTGGAAGATTGAAGAATGGCTACAGATTCACACTTGAGCTTGACATGGATGAGCATTTGAGGATTTTCTCAATTAAGAGAGATATGTCTGGTTTGACTATACAGTATTTAGAGGTATGTTTGTGTAGTTGTTTCTGTGTCCTGGTGCTGTCTCTTGGAGTTTTACCTCCAGCTTGGAGTTCTTCTTTGTAAGGCATCCTGTGGATACGCTAGAAAAAATTGGGTAGGTTCGAACATGACTACCACTATGGACATGAAAATTGTGTTGAACTTTGGTGAAACTGTTGATAGAAAACACTCTTAACATTAAAAAAAGAGTTATCTTCAGATATTAAATTAAGTGTTTAGTAAGAACTGTCGGACTTATCAGTGCTATCTTTTAGGCAGTTCGCTCCTATGTTGTCTTAACTCAAGATTGTCGCATGGCACTATGTTTCACCATGTATATTTTATAGATCAGGTGCAGATCAGATATAGATCAGCTTCTATATATACAGGTTATTTTTCAATGTATGTATCTTTTACTTCTATGAATCCAACAGAAACAATCCTGTAACATTAAAATCACAGTTTGTTCTAAATGAAGCTGATAATATTGTAGAGAATTATTGGTATTTTTGCACCTGGGTCTCTTGCTATTTTCATTTTGATAGCCCACATTTCTCATCTAGAGTACAAAGGATTTTGTGTGTGATGCTTTTTAATTTTGAACTTTCAGGTATATATTTGCATTTGGGTAGGTTGACAACTAATTGACATGTATTATTGAAGATGACATTAAATTGTTTCATATAATGAAATGCTTAGAATATTTTATTAATCCTCTAAAGTTTTGAAAACATTAGTAGATGTGTTGAGGTTTTCAGTTTTCTTTGTGTTTGCTTTGCTTATACAATTTTTGATTTTACATGTTTATAGTAATTTTGTTGAAAAAGCACATTTTGATACTATTGGTGCTATTAATGTTGTGTTTGTTGGTGGTACTGGTGTCGTGTATAATGGTGTGGTTGGAGGTTCTCCTATACTTTGGGTTTATGATTCTTCCATTATTGCATTTGGAGGACCTCTTTTTGACATCCTACCTAGTGCTCCATCTTTTAGTTGTAGTGTTATTGTTGGTTTTGTAGATTATGAGAAGATTGTCAATCAAGTTTTTGGTGCATCTGGATTGAGCGAAAAATGTGGTGCAAGTTGTAGATTTTGGCATTAGATTTGTGATGGATTCAGAAGATTCATTTTGGAACATTATGAGAAAGAGCTACCCAAGTATAAGGATGAGTTGGATACCATTTTTCGGCATCACCTTCTTTAGACAATCAATGTTAACATTACCTTTGGCCATGTCTTTACTCATTTGCAGAATTGCCTTGTTAACATTATGTATGTAGTTGATCCTAAGTCTCTCCCTAGCTCAAGAGTACCAAATGTAGGAGATAAGGTTTGATTTTGGTTCATTATGGATGCTACTTTCTTTTGACAAATTTCATTTGATAACTTTGATTCTTGTTTGTAAAGGATACACAATAAAGGATTAGGGGGAAGAGTTGTGGAAAAGTTGTAAAAATTAGGTTAATTTCTTGGATCCATGAGGATGCCTAGGGTCTTGCATTGGGTTGTTGGGAGTTAGGGTTGGCATGGTGTTTGCTCATGAAAGGGGATTGGGTGAATGGTTCCAAAACACATGAACATTGAAAGAGCTGATCCATAGCCTTTCCTCTTATGAATCATTTACTTTGTACATCTTATTTCAATAGATGATTCACAGTTTTCTTCGTATGAATCCTTTCTACATTTGATTTTAACATAATGACTACAAATTCAATATTTTGACCTTGTGATATTGAATTTGTAATTTTGCCACTTTGACATATAAAATGATTTTTTTCTATTTGTTTTGCCTTGAAATTTTGTTGCCTTTGAAAAATATTTTCATACCCTAAAACATAAAATGAAACATTGTAAAAGTAATTGTAAAAAAGAAAAAAAATGGAAAATTAAAATAATTAAATGACTTAAAATGGACTGCAAAAAATTAAAAATGTAATTGATTAATATTAATTACAGAAAGTTAAAATTATTATTAATTAAAAAGAAAATTAAAATCCAACAATTAAATTAAATTTGAAATTAAAAAAATAGCTTGGTGGGTAGATTTTGACTTGTGGAAGTTTTTGTGCTAGGCTGGCAGGTACCTTTTGCCCCACGTAAGTTACTTTGACAAGTTGTCAGAAAATTCTTTGGCAAAAAGAAGGTATTGAAAATACAAAGAGAAAAAAATGACAATGTTTTACATCATCAAAATGGTCCTTAAAGTTGCTTATGATTGCAAAATTAATTTGATGAAAACATGAACATCAAGATGTACAACTAGGTCTCCAAATATCACCTAAACATTTTACTCCAAATTTAGGTCAACTTTTTATTTTAAAACCTTCAATTGATTTGAAGTCTTTCACATGTGGACACAATCAATAAAAAATGTTTGATCAAATGTGAAAAGAAACGATACCATACTTAAGACATTTTTTTATAAAATAATTGAAAAAATATGAACTAAGAATTCTTTAAACTATTGGTTGTTAGAATTAGATGAAATAAAATTAAAATAATTCAAAATAACTAAATTTTTCATAGCGCATGAATCAAAATTAAATAAAATAATAATACAAATATATCACAAAAGTTCAAATGTTACATATGAATCCTTTGCACACTTAAAAACAAATCAAAGTACCCCATCATGTTCCCATGATGGCGTTTTAACAAAAATGTAAAACATGCACCATAATATTTTTTAGGTTCAACATTTAGGTGCCAAATAATTGTTTCATTTTTAAAGATCCACTTCAATAGTAAAAGTAGCAATTTATAGAAAATACCCAAGTTTTATCCATATTTTAAAAAAGATCCCTCCATTGTAATTTACTTGAATTTAAAGTTTAAAATAAAAAATTCTATAAATTTTGACATTTAAACAAATGATTTAATTATTGTCAAACTTGACAAAGCATTATGGTAAGTGAATGAGGATTATGACAAGATTAACAACTTTTAGATGAATTAAAAAAAACACCCATGAAATTTCAATGATTATTGTGATGAAAGTTAAAATTATCATTATTTTTATAAAATAATAGGTGGACATTATTTTTCACATTAAATTATTATTTAACGAGGCAACATAAAGCTACCTTATCGATATGATAGTCAAAAAGAAAAATTATAAGAAAATATGGGTTCGCTTCATTGAATGTTTCATTCATTGCATAATGAAAATAATGGAAATTCACTACAATGAACTTGTACTTGAAAACATGAACAATTGAATGATTACAGAATAAAATTAATGTTACATTAATCAAATGGAGGTACATAATTAAAACAATTATATTATTCAGACATGGAATTACTTTTTTCATTTATTTGGGGTCCATGGTTTTACACATTACCATGATGATGATCAATTGATCAAGGTTGTCACAATGTACAAATGTTTGTTAAAATGCGATGTGTTTGTTTGAATGTTGACACTACCCAACATCATATTAGAATAAGGTCAACTTAAGTTAAAGTGAGGTTTGGTTACTTAGGGGAAAGTTAGGGGGAACTAAAAATCACATCATTTAGTTGTTCTGAAACTTGTGGCGACCAAAATGTTTTTGGTTTGCAACCAAAACAACTTCTAATTACCACAATCTTAAGATGATCAAAACTTTTCTAACTAGTAACTAGAAAAAAAAATTTATGGTGACAATCAAAATGTTTTTGGCAATAGTTTAAAAAATTCAGTCACTAAATCAATGGTGGAAATTGAACCATTGTCCATTAGACAACTAAAAAATTTTGAGCAACAACTGAAAATTTTCAATTACTAACTTTTTGAATAACGACCAAATTTTTTTGATCACCCAATTTGGGGACTAAAAGCTTGGGCAACTAAAGTTTTTTGGTCAATGGAATTAATTTGATCAAAAAATTTTGATTACCCAATTTGGTGACTAAAAACTTGTGTGATAAATTTTTTTAGTCATTATAATTAATCTAACCAAAAAACTTTGATCGCCCAATTTGGTGAATAAAAACTTGGGCAACTAAAATGTTTTTGTCACTATAATTAATCTGACCCAAAAAAATTGATCGTTGAAAAAAAATGGTCAATGTTTGTCCTAACAAATGAAATGGACATGTTTGGATGAACCCAAATTGGGGAATGATGATGAAACCTTTCAATTAATCAATAAACCCTACAATTGATTAATTGATCAAAAATGAAATAATTTTGTGAAAATTAAATTCCATTCAAATGAAAAGATTGAATGACTTACATGCAATTTGAATTGAGCTTAATTTAATTGAATACAATTCAAGTAAATTCAATTCCAATTCAACAATTGTACTATTATTCAATTCAATTCAAATTCAATTAAAGAAAAATGAGAAGCAAATTACTAAAAGAAGGTATTGAAAATCACAATGTACAAAAAACAATTTAAAAAGATATGGATTTGAAGGCACACCTTTCCATGCCTTTTAATTTGAGAATGGGTTTAGAAAAAACTTAATTTGAAACTATTCAAGGGACAATTATGACTTACAAATTATGGAACCTAAAGTTGTCCTACCTAAACCAACTCAAATGAATCATTATCATTAGAATTATTAAAGAAAAATGGAAGGGTGTCTATTTGGATTTTTGTCTTTTCAAAGTTTTTTTTCAACACCATAATTTTGATCATATTATTTATATTCTAGGTGAAACAATTTGCATCCCATTTTTCTTTAGTTATATTGAATATGAATCCAAATGGAATTAAATTAAATTAAATAATTTTATTTGAATTCAATTGAATTTAAATTAAATTAAAATTTTGAATTCACTTCAAGTTGCCGACAATGTCATTCAATACTTTCATTCAAATGGAACTTAATTCAATTTTTTCATTAATTAATTGTCATTGGCAATGTTCATATTGTAGCAACATGCAAAGCCCAAATTATATTATTGAAAAAATAATAATTTTAATGATCTATTATGATAATGTTATATGACATGTGAAATTATTCAAATTGGAGCCAATGATAATTGTGCTAATTTTTCACACCTTAGTTTCATATTTTTGAAGAAATTTTGTTTCATTATTTTAAGGATGATTCAACAATGAAATTGACCTTAAGGCAAAGTACTTGACATCCCTTAACCACATAAAACATATATTAAGACCTAATAGGTGCCCACACTTTTAGGAAGGGGTGTTAACAAGGGTCAAAAAAGGTGATAAAGTTTTGAAAATAAAATTTAGATAACCAATGAAAAAACTTAGCATGCATTAGGGGAATTCATTTTTTAATTTTTTGGGTTTGGAGTGAAGTAAATTGCAAGATATGGAATTTTTTTAATGTTCCCAATGTGTTCCCATCAAGTTTCTAAAATCTTCCCATGACATTCCCAAAAACACCTCATATTTATTCAATACGTTTTGGCCATAACTAAACTTTCATGTTGAAATATAATATGTAAAGGAGGCCCTAGATAAGCATGATTGCATTTCTATTTTGGGGGAAAGGAAAGGGGGTGCTTCTATTGGGGATTGCCCAATGTCCCATAAAATTGATGAGGGGCCAACCAATTAAAGTCTTTCAAGAAAGGGGGAAAACAAAACTATGGGCGTGCCCTTGAACTAATTAATAAAAAGAACAAATAAGTGCCCATAATATCATGATAAATGGATCAAATGAAAGACTTAATTAACTATACCTACCTATTGAAGTGCATTTAGACTAATATTTGTTTCTTTCTTTATGGAAATTAGTAGAAAGATAGACTACTCATTCAAGTAAATTGTGTATGGAATTTTTTTCATTCAAAAAATGTGTTAAAAGCATTTTGAGTTCACTTGAACAAATTATCATTATATATATATATATATATTGATATATAAATAATCAATTTCTCATCTCCATCCACTAAAATCAATTGGTACTATGCAATCAAAACATGGAAAAGAAACGAAGTTCAAAAAAAAAATTCACTTCTTACTTTAAAAAATAACAAGTTGATCACCTTCTTAATTATTTTCTCCCTATTTAGATGAATTTTCTTTATCACTTTCCCTTTTGGAATCATCCACCATTACCAATATCCTTATCCAAGTTCCACCTTAAATTGCATTTTATTCTTAGATACTAACAATGCATTGATATGACAAGTTCCTACTAATGTTGGGCAATTTATTTTTTATGAAAATTGTCGATTCCAATTCTTCCCAATACTTGAGAAAACCAACCCAATTCTTTAAAAAAATTAAAATAGACTTATGAGAATTAATTAAATTATAATATATATATATATATATATATATATATTTTTTAGTCAATTATCATATAAGGTGGTTTTCACAAATGTGAGAACAATCAATTTTCATATCCAATTTTCACAATTTGGGTTTGAAATTTTATTCATTTTTTAAAAATTAGTTTTAAAATAATTGAAAATTAAAAACAAACTTGTGTTTATATGTTTGGGTGTTGTCTACCAATGTGACTTATTGCCTCCTCATCATTAAACTAACCTAAATTTATCGAAATCAAAACCTAAACAAAAATAATCTAACCTAAGCTAATCTTAAACTTTTCTAACTAGGTAGATAGGCATGTGAACAAACATTTAAAAAGTCAAAGGAGGTCAAACATACATACATTATTCATTTGCTTTTGAAGCCCATAAAACATAAAACATTTATAGCCCTCCACCTAACACTTCCATGCCACAAAAATGCCTCAATTTGATAAGGAATGGGAAAGGTATGGGGTGTTTGGTGTAAGGGGGTTTAGCGTTCACTAATGGGTGAATTAAGACAAATTAGGATTTAAAATTTAAAATCTTGGATTGTTGCATTATTACTTTTGAAATACAAAGAAGTTTTGTAAAGCTGTAGTTGGTGGACCCATCAAGTTTAAAGTCATTCAAAACAAAGTAAAAATGAAAAAGATACCGAGGTGGAATTAAAGAGAGGTCTATTGCTATTATATCAAAAAAATTGAAGCAAATCACCACTCATCTTCTTATAGTGTTTTTTTGTTGTTCCTTTATTTCTAATGTTCAAAGAAATTTGTAATCCTCTAGTTTATGCATCCAATGACACAAAAATAGTTCAATTTGGTTAAGGAATGAAGAAAATATTCAAAAGTGTTCAATGATAGGTATGTGTTCATTAATGGATGGTATACACTATTATTTGCAGCTCTTAACAACACAGTTATTGCACCTAACCAGTTGTCTCTGCCATATATTATTATCATGATATCCATATTTTGGATCTTTCATATAACTAATTAGGTTTTTTTTAATTAAAAAAAAAATGGTTCTGAATAATCTAGTTCTCACTTGGGTGAAAACCATTAATCTAATTCTCAAACCGATTATCACCAAATGTAATACTGATTAGCTCTCATTATGAAAATCGATTTGAGACCTAATATGGAAATCAAGGGTCCCAATGATAACAACCCAACATTGGTTCCTACATTAACACAACCAAATGTACATATTGTGGAAAAAAAACCACACTATTGGATGTATGTGTCAAAATAAGTATTTAATTTTAAGTTGAAGACCGAAAAAAAAACCATTTAATGACTTTGCTTAGGTGTAACATTTATTTGATTGTATTAGTTTGCTTCACTTGACTCAAATATAATCAAGTAACCCACACATGTATATTGTAGGGGGAAATAAAGAAAATTCTGACCCTTGATCCTAGAAGCTTCCCACAAGATTTTGGACATTAAAAAATAGATTTTAAAAAACTTTTGAACCAAATAAACTTGAATGTTTTGTGTTTATGACCACACATGCAATAATAATATGTAGACTCATGGTTTAATTGCACCAAATGATAAAACCCATATTACCATGTGTCAACACAATATGCCAAGGAAAATGGATCATTTGCCAATTTGAAGATGTAAGGTTGTGGACCAGATAGCCAAAATCCCATTTTAAGGGAAATATGCCAAGTAAAAACAATAAACAAAACATGAAAAAAACTTTAGAAAAGTGATTGCCCATTGGAAGGTAGTCTTACTTTTGGATAAAAATTTAATAACATTTTTTTAATGCATTTCTTTGATAAAATCAGAACTAGAAATGGAAGGGTGGAAGGTAGTTACCTCCTTGGATAATACCTCCATCATAGAAAATAAATCACCATCAAACTGCCTTCATCCTTTGTAATTATTGTCTTCCACCACCTATTTTCTTGTTACAACTATTTTTTTAATTCTAGCTCTACCTTCATGTTACAACTACCTTATTGTAAGTACCATCCAATGACTAATTTCCAACAATCATTTGACGAAATGAAAGATGGAAAAAAAATTTAATTAAACTACAAACTACAACATTTTATATCAAATTAATACCAACTATTTTCATTGCATCCAAGAAGTCAAGGCAAAACCAATAATAAGAAAAAATGCAACATGACCTTCCATATCCCATTATGTTATTTTTTCACACAAGTATAATCCTCCCCCTCCTTTAATATCACATGTCTCTCATCTAAACCTCACAAGGAAAAACATACATGAAAAAAAAATGAAAAAAAATTCGCATGAGGAAAGGCCAACGAGTAAAAAAACTCAAAAAGTCCCACCCCACAAGCCACACACACCTCATCTCCTCTTACATTCTATGCCTTCACTCAAATTTTCACTACATTTCTTAATTGATTGGCAAATTCATGTCAATCACCTTATCCTTAGGGATTAACTACTCAAATAACTTCATCACTCAATGATTAAGAAACAATAAATAAATACTTATCATAATAACTAATTACTAGGATGCCCATTAAAATAGTTATATTAAAAGATTTCACCTCTAACTTGAATAATTTTTACTAGAATTATATTCCATTATTTTCTTTTATTTTCTCTTCAAGGTAATTACTAATGGTACTATTGTTAAGTGAAAGCATGAATAGGGGGATAATTTGGACTGCCACACTTCTAATTATTTTGGATTACATAAAAATGTAAAATTTAAAGCCATATTCAATAATAACATTATCAAAATTTTAATTATTCATGTTGTCATAGACTTTAATGGGAATCATCATAAAAGTTTTTGATGAATTCTAAAAAGATTATGGACTCGTAATGGACTTTTGAAATGACACTACACTTGTCACATAGAGACAATGAAAAATGTGGATTAAATATATCAAGTAATGTCAAAATAAAAATTAAAAAAACAAAACATCATCAAATGAAGAATTGATTAATGAAGTGCATTGAAATTTCCTAATATATATTTTTCTAATAAAAAATAATTTAATGATGTGATTCTTATAAATTTTATCCTTGGGAGTCCATTTCACATTAAAAAATTTAATTTTTTGCATGAATTTTTTGATCAATCACATGTTTAGAGACATTCATAGGTTGGTTTATTCATATTTACTACTAAAAACATAGGGGATAATTATAGGATTTATGGTTTGGTAATTGTTAAAATTGCAAAAAAATTGTTAGTGATAGATTATGGACTTTCAAATGCCACTTTTGAGACACCTAACCATGTTTTCACCTTGTCAACTAACATTTTCATTCCAAAATTGACCTTTGATTATTTTTCCTTGTGACAAGTAATTACCATAAATTAACATAAGGTTTGTTGTTTATGAAATCTACTAGTTTTCATTTTTGCAAGGTTTGTCAGCTCATGTAACTTGTGTTATTTGAACTCTAGAACACAACCTTTTACTAATAATTATTTGTTAACACTTTCTACCTAAGTTTCATTGCTAATCACAACCTCCATTTCTTTTCCATCTTGCACACGAAGACTTGGAGACTCCATTTTTATTTATTTTTCATTAGAAGAAATCTTGTCCATTTCGACCATCATTTTGCAACTATAATGTAATTGTTGTCCAAACCTATTACATTTGCAATTGTGATTTTTGTAATCCTATGTGTCCATGCATTGCAAGTATATACCATTACATGTCCGACTACATGATGGGTCCAACCACCATTAATTGAATATGTAGTTGCGTGATACAACTACAAAAGTTTTAAGTCAAAATGTAGATGAAAATTTGACATATTTTGTTTTTTTTTTTGTTTATCCACTTATGGATGATAATTGAGTTGCACGGTGATAAAAATTATATATATTTTATAACTATGGACAATATAAGTTGCCGATTGTCTCAAATTAACCTAGATGGTGCACATGGCATTTCCATAAATTCTTACCATAAATATTATTTTATTTCAATGCATTAATCTAAATTAACAATTTTAATTTTGACTATATCACCATAACACTATTTATTTCACCAATTTGGTTTAAACATTTGTTTATTTTTCTTTTTGTAGTAGTTAGATTTTTAACAAAAATTAAATTAAGTACTTAATTGTCAATTAATTAGATAGGCTAGGTAGTATGTGATAAGTAGGATAGGTATTAGTAGGTAGTAGGTAAATAGGTAAGCTAAGCAAGAGGTATTTTATGTTGTGGATATGTCATAGTGTTTTTGTATTAATTGATTAATTAATTAGTTATGTTAAATAATCAATTTATTAAATGTAGGCTAGGTAATTAGTTTATTAGGTAGGCTAGGTAGTAGATAGTAGGTAGGTAGGTAGGTAGGTTATATTAAGCAAAAGGTATTTAATTTTGTGGACATGTCGTAGTGTTTTTGTATTAATTGTTTAATTAATTAGCTATGTTAAACAAATAATTAAATTATTAAGTAGGCTAGGTAGTAGATAATAAATATGTAGCTGAGGTAGTATGTGATAAATAGGATAGGTAGTAGTAAGTAGGTTAAATTGTAAATTATGTATTAAATGTAAGTTAGGCAATAAATAGTAGGTATGTAGCCCAAGTAATATCAGTAAATAGAATAGGTAGTAGGTAGTAAATAGGTAAGGAAAATAGTAAATATTTTATTGTGTTGAAATATGATAATGTTTTTGTATGGGACAAAGCATGTGATAATGTTGTAGTGTTGTAGTGTTCCCCTTTCATTAGAATTTATCCCATATCCTTTGTCTACAACTTCAAACTTGTAAAGTATATAAGTAGGTGAAAGAGTGGACTATATTCATGGCATGCATTGTAAACATAGTGCATGTGCCATATGGGATAAACCAATCAAAAGGCTTGTCTTCAACAAAATAAATAGGATCCTACTTACCTATGTAGCCTATGTTAGGTAGCCTATTCTTCCCTAACCTAGCCTAAAATAAGTTACCTATTATAGTTTAGCCTAGGATAAATTATAATGAATTAATTATAATATTTTATCATTATAATTATGATATTGAATTTAATTAATTATTATAATGTAATATTTGATTTTTGTAATTATAATATTTAATTATTTTAATTATAATATATCTTTTTTGAACAAATGGAAACATTGCCACGTGTTTTATGGCCATTGGTTCTTTAAATTACCATGTGGTTAAATCTTAACCACCCATCAATGGCACATTTGGTAGCATGCAACTATCCCAAATGTAGTTGCAAATGTAGTCACAAATTGAGGTTCCATATCATAGTAAGAAGTGTCCATGGCAATGGATGAAAATTTTTGGCCTAGTTATAAGGTATACAACTACACTTTCAACTTCATGGCCATGTCATATCTTTTGCGACTAATTATCTTATGGCACTTGTCTTAGACGATTGGGCTATTTTTAATTGCATGTGTCCATTACAACTACAAATGAGTTGCAAATCTAGTCATTGATTTTCAAATTTCTTCTAGTGTTTCCTTCATGATTACCTTCTCCAATTGAGAGTCATGTTTCAATAGAAACAATTGTAGCAAAATAAAGTTAAAATGTACAAGGATGTTCGCACCACAATGAATGGAATAACTAAGCATAAATGTTTACCTTCACAAGATTCACATCATTGCACATCCATCAAGAATGATCATTTTTCAACCACAAAATCCTTTTCAAGATAATTAGCAAACCAACATAAAAAAGAATTACAAAAGATATTTTGATGGCCAACATTAAGATTTTAAGGAAAAAAAAACATTTGCACATGTTGAACTTAAGTTTTCCAATTATGTCTATCAATTGAATTGCCCACATTCAAGTCCCCCACAAGTTTGATAATATGAATCAACTAATTACATTGCTTAAAGAAAAAAATATATAATTCAATTATGAAGTTTGTACACGAAAACAACCAATCAACAAAAAGTGCAATTGTTGTTTTGTCATCCTCATAACTCATCAATCTAAAAATGAAATGAATAACCTACTAGCCAAAATGTGGATAATATCAACCAATAGCCATCAAGAATTGGCAACCTTTGATAAGTCAACATTTAATTTTCACCATAAATCTTAATCATGTTCACAAATGCACAAAAAATTCATTAGAAATGATTGTTGCTTGTACTTATAACATTTACAAAAAAGGCTTTAAGTCCTCCCAATTGTTGAAAATGTTGGCCACACACTTGAACATAACATGTTTTTCATTTCCAAAACTTTTTTCCACTTCAATTGTTTTTTTTGGGTAGTAGATTCTTCCTCCATCACATTTCATATTCCCAATTCCAATATTTTAAACTGGATTGATGATTATTCTTCTTTTGATGGAGATTTTCATTTGTTCTTGACACCAAAATTTAAATCAAATTATAAAAGTTCAGGAAGTGTCATATCACATGTCACCACACCAAGGTTGATTGTATTTTCACAAGTCATGGATAATAACATCCCTTTATAGTTTTTTTCATGACAATCCTTCATGTTGTTGTCATGTAACAAGTATCTTTCACCAAGGGTGGATAATGATTTGCTAGGGCAAAAGCATGATAAAGTAGATCAGAGAATTACCTTGCAACATAAATGGAAAGTGGCCATAAAATAGGGCTTGGTATATTGAATTTTTTAAAATTATTTATTTTTATTTTAATTATATGAAGTTCTTTGGCTTTGCTACAACTATATTTTAAAATCAAATGTTTAAAATAAGTTTATATATATTCATCAAAATTCAAGTGGATATCACAACTTACAAAGTACATTAAAATTCAAGCACATGTTGATCAAATATTGGAACTATTCTATTTTTAAATTAGTGACATGCTAAATATAATAGTGAATTTTTTAAAAAATATAGTAAAATAAAAATATGTTCAATGTTTAATGTAGAAGTAGGAATGAACACACTATTAAATTATTAGTTTCATTCCTACTTGTTCCTTACTTTTATTGTACTATACCTTTATTGTACTAAAGTTTTTCAAATTTTGTTTTCAACCCATCATAACTCAATAAAAAGTTGTGAATCTATTTTCTTATGTTTAAGTTGAAAATTTTTCATATTTAAAATTTGGATTTGGGCAGATTTACTTTTTTATTCAATTTACCATGCATGGACCCGCCATCACAAGGGTTTAATGCAAACTTGACTTAGACCATATTAAAAAAACTTATTAGTTTTGGTTTTACTACTATTACCATGCTAACATCCATTTATTAGAACTTTGTAGCAAGAAGAAATACATGCAATCATTTACATCCTATTAAAAAGATAAGGTTTACAATTTGTACTTTATAATCTTTTAAGTTTTTGTATCTTTTTGAATCGGTACATAGACACCCATTTTTACATATTGTGCAATTTTGAACAAACTTTCTCTCCCTTATAAATCACAAGCTTAAATTATGTTGTACAAGATAAACATGGGCTACATGCTTCCATGTAAAAAGTGGTTAGGAAGAAAGAAATTAAGTCAAGTTTTCAAACAAAAAAAAAATTGATTGCATGGGTGGGTTGTTGTGATAAAAATTCAAAATATTCTACTTCAAAGAATTTGTAGTTGAACAAGAAGAAAAAATGAAGGGGTATGTTGTTCCTTTGATCCTAGTCTAATCACAATTGAGACCATGAAATAGCCACAAGCTTGCTACATCCTCCTTGCCTTACCATTTTTCATGTGAAAATGGTAAATGGATGATGACCATAATTGTCATAATGACGACTAGTAATGAACCTTATACTTGTTTCACTTAAATCAAATTTCATCATCATTGTCATTGGAATTAATAATTTATGGTAAAATAATTAAAATTTGCATTCATATTGTGTTATTAATGTTCAAAAAATAGATTCAAAATTTAAAATACGTGGATCAATGTTTTTCTAACAATTATGTATTCTTATATAAATCATTTGTCCACATAACAATATATGAAATACCATATGTATGCCCATATTGAATATATATATATGAATGCATATTTCAATTATCAATATTCAAATATAACATTTGCTTCATGAAACATAGTTGATTTTGAAAAGTCTTCTTGGCTTTCATTTGTCAATTTGATTGTAATATTTACAATTTCATTTTTTGAATTGATGCACAATCTTTTGAAGGTGTTTCAATTTAATATGAATTCAAGGGTTTTTTAAAAAGCTTTGAATCATTATTTTTGCTTATATAAATATTTGATAATTAAATTAATGTAAAATTTCACCTTTTTTTATCACTTGTGGCAATTAGTAGTGAACAACAAATAAAACATATCATTTGCATACTTAAAGGTCAAGCTGAATTTTATTTGACCCAAATTAACACAAACATATTAGAAATGAAATCATCTTTGATTGATTGGTTGTGTAGTGAGATGTGTCTCATGTGTAATTGGATGTGCATCAAATGCAATGGGACAAAACATGTGTTGTTGTGATCATGTGAAATACCATACCACCATTTTCATTGGAATGACAATTTAGTTTAAGATAGGGCTTGAGGTCGGATTGCATTATTGAATGTAAAGAATTGTTGAGATTTTGCAATGGATTAGATTATCGAGAAAATCACAAGGTGGATCATCTACAAGGTTAAAACCTGAAAGAGTATTGCAAAAAAAAGGAAGGAGATACCTCAAAAAATCCAAAAGATATTTGCTTATGGTGTAACACCCCTTCTTGGAATGGAAAACCCTAATATGTATTGGAGGTCAAATTCTCCTTTAAGATGTGTCATCTAAATACACCATTAAAGTTAAGGTAGTTCTTTACATGAAATGGAACTAGAGAATTCCTTCATGTTTTGTTGTTGTAGTGCATTAAAAAAGTGATCACTCATGAAAATGGAAGGCAGAACCTTACAAGGTAAAGAGACCCTATTAAAAGTCAAGCTTTGTTGGCTCTCTTTGTAAGGGAAAGACTTTGTTGGAACAATATAATATGGTTTTACATTTGGTCTCACGTATTGAAAAAGGCTCACATTTCAAGTAAAGTTCATTTTCTCCGAACTTCCATACAACATTTCCTACTACCATTGTTGCTGGTTTGAATTTCACACAAATGGGTATAGCCATTAAGTGATATGCCAGTTGTGGACTTAGGTTTTTGCCAAGTGGCTGTAGCAAAACTCCCCACCCACGTCTCCTCGACATGTTCTCTTGTGAGAATCATTTCAAAAACACCTCTGAAAGGAAGCAATCTTCCTACATTATAAAAGTCAAGGTTGTGAACCTCTTGTTCCTAAGAGGAACTCATCACAGAAACAACCTAAAGGAAGTGGTACTAGGTATTGGGTAGGTGGGTAGGAAGGTAGATAATGAGTGGATAGGTAGCTGGGTTGGTGGGTGGGTAGGGACATCATAACCCTGACTGGGCTATGCTATTAGAGCTCATAAGTAGTCACAATTGGCTTCAATCTGCAAAGGGTAAGTAATAGGATTTTTTTTTGTGTGTTTTCCTTTTTCCATTTCATGCTTCTTGGATGGGTTTCTCTTTGCAAATGAATTATGTCAGGATTGATCAATTAAGAGTCAAGAAATGGAAGTGTAAATCTTATATGGTAGGTACATTTGCAACCCATCGCTAGGAATTTAGCATAGATCTGTTTTCTTAAGTTGCTATGCAATTTATACTAAGCACAAAAGCTCTTTGTTTGAAGATTTGAATTTGACCTAATTTTGTATTGTAATGTGTTTGTATGTGTTTTTGTTTTCTGGGCACCTCACCCATTAGCTGCTGCTGCTGATTGTTTTGTTTGTTGATCTGAGTTGTTGGGTTTTTGTTTGGTGAATGGGGGTTTTTTGTTTCTTTTTTCTCTTGGGAGGCTTTTTTTTTCCCTTTGTTTGTGATTTACTTCTTTGCAATTTTGTTTTAGGGCATTTTTTCAGCACGAGAGAGAAATTTGGAAGAAAGAATGTGGAGAAGTGTTGTAGGTGAAAGGGAAAGAAGCAATTTTTTTTGAGGTTTGCTCATCTTCCTCCATCTTTTTATCTGCAAATTTACAATTTAGGTTTTGAGGTCTGTAAATTTTCCACATGATGTGATGTTTGAGATTCATGGTAAGTCTAAGCTTCCAATTCCCTAGTCTGGAATATCTGGATTTAGTCAATTTCTGAAGTCCATTTCTGCTACACTCAATTCTGTTGTTTGTTGCTGGTACTGTGCTTTGAAAAAATGGATCAAATAGGGTAGTAGGCAATGCCTGATCCATCCATCTTTTATAGGCTGCAATCATCAAGGTGTTGCACATTCTGCACAAATTGAAGTTCTCATTTGTTAGTTTGCTAAATGTGTGCAGTTTTTTTTAAGGGTTTAATGAAAGCTCTCTTATTCTGTAAGTTTCCTAAATGGGTGTGCAATTTTAGGGTTTAATGCATGTACCAATTCATGCTCTCCATCCTCTTGCAGGTCACCAAAATCTTTCATACTTGTGCAGGTGTTGGGTGATGGTGTTGTCAGGTCTTGGTCATTGATGTTGGCTCCACCAGACATTCTTGTGAAATTTCTGAAGGAATTTACATAAGGTCTCCTCCCTCAGCCAGGTGGAGAACTGTGAAGTATCATCCACTGGGTCTCGCAACTGTGTATCACTATAAACACAGCAAATCTACAACAGAGAAAACCTCATAAAGGAGGAGGCAAGATCTAGGGTTTTTTTGGGTACTCTGGCAAAGAATCGATTGGGAATCCTCATACAAAGACATTCTAGCTGCAATCAGGTCACAGTGGAATAATGGAAAATTCAGAGTCTATGGTAGACCCAAATCCAACATCTGTATGCTGTTGGTGAGAGAAGACCTTCTGAGGAGGCACAATATTCAGCTGGCTATTGGTGCCTATTCAGAGATTAGTCAGATCTTCTTCATAATTTTTTCTGTCCTTGATCAGGCAAGGCAAGTGCAACTGTGAGAAACAAACTAGTCAAGAATCAAGAGGCTTTAAGAAACTGGCAAATGGCAGAGCTTGATAGTGTTCATCGGTATGCTGCTGGTGGGCTGTTTGCCTTAGCCCTCAGCCAGGCACAAATTCAACAGCATTCTTTACCTGGGTTTGGTTTCCCACCTGTTCTTGACCCGGCAGATGGACATTCTTCTTTGTTGTCTCTGGCTGGAGATGGCATTCTCCCATGGAGCTGTGAACAGAGTGGTCTTCTCCGCCACATCTTTAGGTCAGAAATATGCTACCCAGTTGTGTGTCCATCCAAGAGGTGTCTTGTCCATGCTGTCTTTTTCCACCTGATTTGATTGTCTCCTTATAAAACAGAACATGAAACTGAATTTGATACAGATATGTGGATTTGGGATCATGGAAGCAAATGGTGACTACGTTATTGGTTTGCTTGACTGATGTTGTGGCACAACATCAGCCGGAAAATGCTTAGAATGGTGTTCTTGGATGGTGCAGATATTTGGGTATTGATGAGAAGGCATGGGTGGGGCTTGAATATACATCTCTGTCACCTGATGCCATGCACCACATTGAAGCTGTAATTCACGATCCCTCTGTTCTTCACATATTCCTTGCTTTCTTGTAGCTGAGCTCTGGCATCTTTCTATTGTTGTGGTGGGGCTTCTTAGAGCAACTCCACTGGTGCTCAGTATGTGACCCTGCAAAAACATTTCTCACATCCAAGATTAGGTGTTCACTTTTTTCGAACCCCACCCATAAAACTAAAACTGGGACTGCAAACATGTGGGAGATTACTAATAGCATCCCACCTGGACCAATCAAACTATCTAGCCAATCAATAATGGGTGCTAGGCTTTGCTGTGCCTTTTATCAGCCTTAGCATCCCGTCGGAAAATTCTGGGCCAAAACTATTTTGCTGAGCCAAACTGGCATGTCTGACTTCTCTTCATCCAATTTTCTTTTGCTGGGCCACATACTGAGCACTGCTGGAGCTGCTCTTAGCAGTAGTTAATCTGGACCTATGACAGTGTGCATGTCACACATCATCACGCACATCATTGCTATAGATATTTTCTAAATTAGGTTCGTTGCTTCTGAGCAATAACATGTGTCTCTGGAAAGCCCAGATTGAATGTGAAGAACAAAAATATATTCTGACATCATGTGCTTAACAACATAATTCGAATTTCTGTGCTTGCAGTTTCTGAGGATTTTGTCAGAAGATGATGCTGAGTCTTCTTCGAGATCAACTATGGATGCTGAACTGTCCTTAGCAAATGCAGTCGATGCCATGGTTCAGAGTGTTCAAGACAAGCAAGGCATATCACATAATCACTCATAAAGATAGAGGATTGATACATTGTTGTGTCTACTTTTTTTTTTTTTGCACTTTGTGAAGTTCATTTCTCTTACCAGGGGGACAAACAAGTGACAACAATATACACTCTTCAAACCTGTTTTTTGTCTTACCATCCGATAGTAAGGAACATAGCCAGTGTGAACTATTGTCTATTGTCTAAAACTCTGAACCCTAAACCCTATTTTGCAGATCTCACTTCAGACACAAATTTCTGTTAATCATAGTCAATACAATGAGCCCAAACTACTGAGCTTTGCAGCTGCAAACCAAGCTAGTGAATTGTGAACTTGGGTTGTTGTTTCCTCTTGATGGGGGACCTAGAGACTTTCTAGAAGTGTATATATATACTTCTCAGGTTTGGGAGAAATTTCTGAACCAAATGATGGGTTTTTGCATCCTCAGGATATCCAGACACAAATGATTCACAGACACACCAGGTTGGCAGAGTCTTTCAAAGTAACAGACAGGAGAGCTGGGGCTTTACTGCAACTGCCAAATCCCTGACAACCCCCCGGAAGGTGGCTGTGCTTTACACACTCCTGGCAGGGTGTGTGGCAGACAGTCCAGCTGAGAAGGCTGGGAAGTCAGCAATGAAGGTCGGCTATGATGCTCGCCAACGTTCTGCACTCCGCTTGCTTGCACTCTGGCTTGACGTTGATTGGTCTAAAATGGTAAAACCACATGTATACGCTTGTAAACTCTGGTTGGAAGCTTAAGGGACACTAACTAGTACATATATCAAAGTGGAGGAGGATGCCAGAAATTCTCGAAAATTCAAAACTAAAAAAACAGTGGACTCAGTGAGTGGGTATGAAAAAGGATGAAGTGGTTAAAAGAGTTGGGATTTCAGCTCAGTTATGAAGAGGTGGGAACATTGTTGTTTGATTCAGGCAGCAATGGAGCTGATGGTAGCATACATGGCTATGGCTGCACAAAAAGAAAGGGAGCAAAAGCATGTGGACGATGAGGAGGTGGCAAAAAGCCGGTGGTCACAGTGGAGGAGAGGAGGCCTTATTGGTGCAGCTGCTTTGACAGGCGGTGCCATTTTAGCAATCACTGGCGGTAGTAGACACATGATCACCACTTTGCCTTTCTTGTTCTTTTTGTGTTCAATGGCTCTCTAGATGTTTTGTGAGATTGCAACCAGGCCATAGGTTGCACCCATTTTCATTGGCAATTGAGCTCTCATGATTGTCGACAAGGCTAGAGGCATCTGTTCCATTGGGTGGCCAGGATTTCTGTTGTCTGTTGCCATAATACTATTCAGTCTTGAAGCCTGTGTGGTGGGTGCAACCTCTGTTTTGGTAACTGGCGAGTGGTATTCCTTGGAGGTTTTGTGGGTTTGGGGCTACAAATGTGTTACTTGCTGACAGGTTTTTTTGTGACTCTTCTGGAATGGGATGACAGGGCTGGCAGCACCTGCAATAGCAGCAGGTATGGCAGCTTTAGGAGCAGCAGTGCCAGTTCTAGGAGCCAGTGGCCTAACTGCAGCTGCTGCGGTGGCTGGTTCAGCAATGGGTTCGGTTGCTGTTGCAGCATCCTTTGGTGGTAAAACATTCTGGCACTCTTTTTATTTGCTGCATCCTCTTAAACAATGTGCTCTGTTCACACAATTGCATGTCAGTTGCACAAATGATTGGAGATGAATCTCATAACTCTAGATTCATTTGACCAGTTTTGAAGAATGTGGATTCTTGTGCTGTAATTTACTGCTCTTGATCATCCAGCACATTGCATAGTGTATTTTTTGATGATGATGTTTTGTTGTCGAACAGCGGCTGGAGCTGGCCTCACAGGAATCAAAATGGCCCGAAGAACTAGTGGTGTTGATGAGTTTCAGTTTGAAGTACTTGGAGAAAACCATAAACAAGGGGTCTGTGTTTCCCTCTCTCTCTCCTCCTCATTCTGTGTTTTTCTTCCAGTTCTCTGAGACCGATTTGACATCCATTGAATTCTTCTCATCTTCTTGCTCTTGGCTAAAACCTACACCGTCCAAACAGGGTGTTGGATCTAGACCATAAGGCTATCACAAACCAACTCTTATGAGTTGTCTTATTGCTGCTCTATTTGTGAAGGACACAGGATCAGTCTATAGTCGGAAGGGCAGGTCAAGCAAAGTCTTATGAGAAACCTCTTGTGTTATATGTAGCCAAATCTTATGGAGAGAAACAGTGATATCAAGCTTATAAGATTTAGGGTTTAGGGTTTATTGCTGCACCATTCTTTAGGAACTTTTGGATTCTCAAGCATTGGCCAGAAGTATGAGACCTCCTGTTGGTCTGAATTGTAGAGAGACCACGACTCCACTGCTTCCTAGATTTGATTAAGTTTTCTGAATGCTTGTGCAGCGATTAGCTGTGGAGATTGTGGTGTCGGGCATGATTTTCAATCCTGAAGATTTTAAGAAGCCGTGGGAAGCACCTGATGGTGATTTGGAGAGGTACTTACTTTCTTGCAGTAAAAACCCTTCATAACAACCTTTGTCTCAGCAGCCTAGCTGAAATTCTTGTGTCACAATTTTTTTAAAGTATCTCAAAACACCTTGAACCAGCCTGCTAAGTATTAGGGTTTAGGGTTTAAACTCTAAACCCTAAAACTGTAAACTGTAAAACTTTCCCTCAAATCCCATATCGAGTGCAAAAGCCTGATCTTGGAGGTTTTGAGTTGGACAAGAAGCATCTAATAAAAACAGTGTCTAACCGAGTACATTAGTGGCATACAGGTATGCACTGCGGTGGGAGACAGAGAACATACTTGCTGTCAGCACTGCAATACAAGACTGGCTTACTTCTAGTATGATTTTCTTTCCTGTTAATTACTACCGCCCTTGGGTGTATGGTATAACAATGGTGAAACTGTACAGAAGATGGGGTCTGACTTAGTATGACTTCTTTCCTGTTCTTCAAAATTGCTCAAACTGGGAAGCCTTTTTGTTGAGATTTATTGTTGGTTTGGATTCCTGCAGCTGCTGCTTCACAGTTAATAAAGCGGGGAGCAATGCTTACAGTGTTAGGTGGGCTCATGACTGCCCTTGCATGGCCTGCAACATTGCTCAGTGCCACTGATTTCATAGACAGCAAATGGGCTATTGCTGTTGACAGGTACTGAACCCCATCTCTCTCTCTCTCTCTCTCTCTCTCTCTCGTGTGCCCTACCCCTCCTCACACACCAATCTCTGTGTCTTTCCTCCAATGGCATATATCTTAGATAACCTTTCATTGGTTCTAGAAGTTTTGGGTTTTGTAAGATTTTAGTTTTTTGGGTAATGTGTCAGCTCTTTGTTAAGCTACTGAATTGGGAGTTTGAACAGAAGGAATATGCTTTCGTCATTGAGCCAAAAACAGTTTTATTATGTGACATTGCCAGATCCTGACAGAAAGACATTTGCTTTTGAGTTTGACAGATCTGATAAAGCTGGTAAACTACTTGCCATGATTTTACTCAAAGGTGGTCAAGGCAACCGGTATTTCTTCATGAACCTTTCTTCATATATGAATCAGTGTTGGGTTATCCTCTTTCTTGCAATTTTGAACCAAATGGGCATGAAGCTCTTCTGAGTTTTAAGGAAAGAGTACTAGTGACCACTTTCCTTGAAATGGCACTTTTGTTTTGGGTTTTATGCAAGAAATTTGGGATCTAGACATGTGTGCTAAAAAAATGGCAATTTGTATCTGCTGAATCCTTGTTCTGAGAGTGTGTCTTTCTTCTCTTTGGCAGACCCGTGACACTAATGGGTTATTCACTGGGTGCTCGAGTAATATTCTCATGCTTGGAGGAATTATCAAGGAAGGGAGATCCTGGTATTTATTCTGTTTTCATTGATTTTATTTTATTTTTCCTGGTGGACCCATTTCCTCATATGATCATAGTTATTATGTTTCCTGAAGACTTAAGCTATCTGGCTGACGATTGTGGGGACTTGACAGGTGCCATTGTAGAGCGTGTAGTGCTTCTTGGAGCTCCAATTACACTGGACAAAGGACGCTGGGAAATGGCTCGCAAGGTACCTATGTTGACCAGGTAGAATTTTTGTTGAGAACATGAGTACCACATTGTGAAAAGGGGTGGCCTTAACTGCATTTTATTGTTGACATTTGGTGCAACAGGTAGTGGCAGGTCGATTTGTTAATGCATTTTCTTCAAATGACTGGATATTGGGAGTAGTTTACCGAGCTACGTAAGCCCCTTTACTAGCCCAGCAGTCTTTTGCTTGTAGCCTATGGAAGTAATTTTTTTGCCTTTGGAGTTTTGTGCATTTTAAGTGTGACTTGTCTTCTGAAAGTGAGCTGTGCTTCATGTTCCAATGATTGCAGTTTTCTTACACAAGGCCTGGCAGGCCTACAAGTGGTGGATATTCCTGGGATAGAGAATGTATGTGCTCTAAACCCATAGAAATCAGTGCTTGAGCCTATTTCCCATTTTTACTTGCACAGTTGAATGTAGATCCAGTTCTTTCAACCAGGATCAAGTGTGCTGGTTTTCAAGCTATTGTGGTAACCAGGAGGTTCTTGTTTGTTCAGAAAAGTAGATAGATTGCCCTGGGAACAAAAGCATGCACAGATGCTTACCTGAGTTGTGATGTAGATTCATTCTGACTAGCAATGCTGCTGTGTTGTTGGCAGGTGGATGTATCAGAGCTGGTGGATGGGCATTCTGCCTACCTGACTAAATTGGGAGAAATTTTGCAGGGGATAGAGATTGATAGTTTCTATGCAAACCACTCTTCCAAACTGTACAGATCCCCATCATTTTCAGGCCATTCTTGATTCATGCTTTTATTGCAGCTTTTCTGGATGTACAGTTTCCTCATTCTGAGTGAGCTATAAGATCACATAGTTTTTCAAAATCTCAGACTCGAGTAGTATTTAACATCTACAAGCATTCTGAAGGTGGCTTTCAATTATGTGAGCTTCAACTGTTGGTGGAGGTGTTCAAACTGATTAGTGCATGCATCCATGAGAGTTAGCTACCACAAGACACTGAACTTCACCTGGACAAAGTCAATCCATTGCTGATAGATCTAGTGCATGTCTGCTTCTGCTTTGGAAGTAAAGTTGTTGTCCACTCTGTGCTTCATTCACAGACCAAGGAATGAACTCGTTTAAACTGCAATTCTATGGTGGGTTTACCTACCTATTGTGTATTAGAACTCAAAAAGTGTGACAATCTCCCAGACCCATGTAATCTTGAGATCCTTATGAAAACCCAAACAAAACTTGGCAACTAAATAAACAAACTATTTCCACAAAGGTCACAAAGCAAGCAACACCCTATGAACACTCAGGTATTTTTTAAACTATAGTTTTATGGCAAGATGAAGAATGTGAAGTTGTGATGCAATTAGGTACCAAGAAGTGGAATGTGTGTGCAATGTCTATAGTGCAATTTTGCTATTGTGGTTCATCTTCGCTTGTGAATGGGTTGCGACAACCTTTTGTTGTCATGGTTGTGGGTATTAATGACATGGACATATGTAACATCTACTACCACAATTTTGCAATCATGATTCGGCTCATCTTGTGAAATGGGTTGTAACAACCTTCTATTGTCATGGTTGTGGAAATTGATGAAATGGAGGCATATAGACAAAAACACACACACACACACACACAACCATTGAACACATTCATTGGTCCAACAAGATACCTTATTGATTTTATTGAAATACTAGTATGGGATGGCCTTCTTGCACAACTTGTTTCAAGTAATAACAACATTATCTTCTTGCCATGTCATAGTTAGACATAACATATTTACACTACATGCCATGTCTAGGTGTTTAGGAGCGTAAACCAATATCCAACGAACCCCTTCATCTTGACTACCAATTAAAGTTATACATGCCATTTAAGCTACATATGCCATATAAGTTTCTTTTCTCATTTTCACACTTCTTTTCAAACCCCATCTCCTTCTCAAAATGGTTAATGTTAGAGAACCTTCATTCACCATTATTTATTAACCTATCATAGATTGAATTAGCCCATGGGAATCTTTTTGGGTAATCATATGTTGCTAGTAATGAAGTACAAATTGAAATGATCCCTATAATGTCTCTTAGTCTCTCATGAACAATTCCACCAAAGGGTTTTGTTAGTATGTTTGCAAGATATAACATAGATGGCACACATCCAATTAAAAATGTTCCATCCTTAAGTTTCTCTTTCACCAAATGATTGTGCTTTTATGTGTTTGTGCATGCACAAAATACATGACGTTTTTAGTAAAAATCTGGTCCACTTCTAAAGAAGAGGTAGCTACTACATGTCATTTTTTGCTCGATTGAGTAATTGGATCACCACCTATAGTATATCAGTAAATTTTATGTGGCCCAAGTCACCCACCTAGTGTACATCTAACTGACCATCAATGTCCAACTTCCCCTATTTTCTATAGCAAACACCATAATCAAAAGTTGTTTTGACATCCCAAAAGAGTACATAATTGTATTGAGATTATCTATGGAGCCCATGATTAAGGAGGCTTACCATAAACGCAATATCAGGACATGGTCAAAGTAATTTAGTTTCCTTACCTTGCATTAATATTGGGTGGCATCAACAATTGGTTTACACATGTTGGTTTATAGGTGGGTGCCATCACATAATGGCGCACTTTTAAGGTTGCAATCACTTAACCACAACTCCTCAAGACATTTCATGGCACAACTTTGTTGGGTTAGAAACACTCCACACTCATACTTGATGAATTCCATGCACCTCCATAGAAAGACAAGGGTCCTAGGAGTGACATTTGGAAACAAAAATTCAATGTCTCCTTGCATTTGTTAATTATGGTAGTGTCATTGCCTACATGAGATTAAGTTGTCAACATACACCATAAGGATTACAAGATGTTCACATTTTCTGAGGTAATACAGATTGTAAATATTCATAGATCCTATTCATTCCTTTTGATATTAACAATTCATTAATTTTCTAGTATTGGGCTCTCAAAAGACCTATTTAAGACTATCAATAGCCTTTCAAAACTTGAAATTTTGTTGCTTGTATCCTAGTGCATGACAAAATGTTCAAGTTGATGAAAACAAAGATATTTTTCATATTATTGTTGGGAAAAGTAGTCCTCACATCCATGGGCAAGACCTTCCAATCCAACTTTGTTACTAAGGCCACAAGAGTGCATATTGTGTTCCACTTCATGATAAGAGTAGAAATCTCTTCAAAATCAACCTTCTTATGCATGGCCTTGAATTATGGGACTTGCCTTTAATTTGTCTACTTTTCCATTTATACCTTAAATATTGAAAACCCAATTGGTATAAATGGGTTTGACACCTCAAGGTAAGTCCATCAAATTTTGTGCATATGATTTTCAACTATGGAGGTCATTTCTTGTTCCTTGACTATGATATAATGTGGATATGATGTTATTTCTTTGAAGAAAATTAGTTTAAGCATGTTTAACACAATTGGCTTGTTAAACATAGTCTTGCACTTGGGCATTAAAGTAAGTTGTAACCACTTGGGTCATTCTTGCAATAGTGAGCAAGAGTGATGTGGACTAAAATGTTCCTTGGGATTTTCATTTATTAATTGGATGTGATGGAGATAGTATGTAAATATTTCCTCTATGCTCTTTCCTTTGATGCACAAATATTTTAAGTTCTTTTGAGGTTGTTCAAAAGGTTATGGTGTTGAGGATGGGATTAAGATTGGGACCATTATCATCAATAATGACATTTCTCAAGGCCAACTTGTTCTTGGGTTGAAATTTAAATATCTCAAAAGTAGTAGAACTATTGTTCATCAAACAACATCGGGATTAATTTACACCTTTACTAGTTGAGGATAATACAATTTGTAAGTTTTAGTTTTTTTTATCATATCAAACAAACACACATGTTTTAGACTTTGACTCCAATTTATTTACTTTTGTGGATATTGTTCACGTGAGCATAGACAGCACACCTAAAAAGCTTGATATTGTTCAATTTGGCTTTACATAGCTTATATAAAGTTCTTGCTAGGATGGATCCAAAAATAGTCTTTGTAGGAGATTGGTTACCCTAAGACACATGTTGTCCCTCCTATTGGTAAGTTAACAATCTTATTCATGGGCTTGGTGCCCTCCCCCCCCCCTTAAGCCCATAATAAACCCCAACAACCGCCAAAATTAAGCCCCAAGAAGGTGCAAACACAATAAAAGGAGTTAGACACACCAAGGTAAAAGTCATTTTTCCAAGGATTGCATGTGATATGTGGCATTCACATATTGGTTTCCCAAATTTTGCAATTTTCACACCTAGTTTACAACTATGTTAGATTTAAACATTTTATTACTACACTTATTGTACATCATGTATATTATGGATCCATGTTCTTTGTCATATAAAAATGTATAACTTTTATTAACAATGCATCCTCAAAATTAACGATTGTCAAAGCCAAATGCATGTTTGAACCAAAGGCTTTCAAATGTGTTATGAAAATGAATACCACCAATTTCAACTCCTTTTGTTTTTTTAATCATAATATCGTGATCCTCTTCAATTTTGAAAAAAAATTGTGCACATTTGATAAGGAAAAAAAATGCATGAAAAATAATTCATCATTTTCAAAACATCATCAATTTGTATTAAATTTTGAGTATTAAAAATTTGCAAGTAATGGAATCTATTTTTAAAAAATTGGACTATCCCTTTGTGATTTTTCAAAAATATAAACTTACAATTTTAAGCAATGTCTACTCCATTTTTCAATGGTTCCTTTGACTATGAATGCATCAAGAATAAGTGGGATGAGTTTGGGTGGAAGGGTTTTCTTATGTGGTTGCATTGACCATGGTTTTCAACTCTCCTTATTTCTTAGGCTCATCTCTTTCTTGTCTATATTTGCGATTTCAAGTGCATCCTCCCTCCCTCAAAGGTCTACTTCATCCTTTAAGTGAAACAAACTACACCATAATTGTCAAAAGATCAAATTCCCTATGCCTTGTTAAGCTTTCACAAACAACCTCAAATGCTTAAAGAATAAAACAAAAAAACAAAAAATCACAAGACAGAGTGGGCCATCTTGGCCCTTCCCCCCTTTGTAGTTCCTCTACTCCCCTAACAACTCATTCTTCCTAAATAACCACCAAACTAATCTCCTCTCCTCCCATTGTCCTCCAGTCTTGCCTTAAGTTTGCCTCCTTGTTCATGAAACATCCAACTACCAACTTCAAATCCCTTGCTTGCTCATGATGCCCTCAAAACTCAACTCATAAATATTATTTATAATTTAGCCTATAACCATCTTTTCATGAGTAACCACCATCTCCTTATGTCTAGCATTTGTGCCCATGATGCCCAACCTCTTCTATGATTTTTACACCATCAAAATTTACCCTAAATATCTCCTACTCATGAGTGACAACTACCAACAATGCCTTGAAAAGCTTTAGTCAAAGTTTGTTTGACGAAGAAAGCATGACCTACCACCTAGCTTGACATAAAAACAATATCCAAGGAATTGTCCCTTTCCCCATTATCTTGTGTTTCTCCTCACCATCTTGTGTTCAAATTTTGTCCAATTCAAAAGACAAGATAAGATTAACCTTACCTTATCCAAGTTGAGGCAACACACCAACCTCTCCCTAATTGTCTTATCATGCAACACAATGCTTATCTAAACACCCCCCAATCCCCCCAAAGGCCAAATGCTAGGATTGGGCCACATGGGCCAAAGTGCACAAGTTACAACATTGTTCTTAATTGATGGTCACTTGTAGGTCCTATTTTCTCTTTTATGTTGTTTGGCTTCTTATTGCCCTAAATATACTAATCTTATGATGGAGAGCAATGTTGGCATTTCTTCAACAATTTCTTTGATTAGAGCACATAGTGTAAGTTTTTCATGTTGAGATGAGCTAAACAATTGTGCCACAAATGCTTCTTCTATCATGCCACTTCTATCAATTGAACAAACTATGAATGATTCTTTTAAGTTTGAGAATCCATTCAAAGTACATGCCACATAATTTCCCAATTCTCTTTCTTTGTGCAACTACTCAGAAATTTTACTTGAATGAAGATTATGTATTTTCATTGTCAAAACACTATAATTAGTCCTTTATTTTCCATTGCTAACTTCAACTCACACCAAGTTCTTAATGAAATCTAACACATAAATATCTTTTGATTTATTTTAATATTCCATGAGGCTTGGGGAATCTATTTGTTATAGTATCTTGAATGCTATGAGTCTAGCCCCAATGGTCACATTCCCAATTTGCACTAGGGAATTCATCTAATTTCAAAAAGACTATTGTTTTTGGTCACATGATGTGTGGCCTCAAAATCTTATAACTAATGTTGGCCTTAAATCCTATTTTAGATTGTGTATGGTTACTCTAAAAATAGTTTTGCAATGTTTTTGTTTTTATTTTTTTGGCCATGTGTCCCCTCTACCTATAATCTCATCTCAATAAAAAAAAATTCAATTATATGCACATTGGTTTTCCCCTACCCCTCTATTTCTTTCATGTGGTGTGCGATTTCACTTTGGAATTCATCACAAGTATTGATGAAGTGTCCATACTCATCACATTGGTTACATGGACTGATTCATCTCCACCATTTCCATTCAAAATCCTCTTTTGTCTTCTATGATTACATTCTCACTTGTTATTGGTTGAATGAAAGGCCATTGTTTTTCATCATCACCAATGTTTTTTTTTTTTGCAAATTTTTGCAACTTGGCAACCCCAAAAAAAGGATGGAAAATCCAACAAAGGAATTTTTGAAATTAAATTTTTTTTTGCCATATCTTGACGCAAAAAACTTAGAAGTTGCCAAATTTTTTAAATGTGTTATTGTAGGTCGCCATAACTAGGTAGGATTCCAAAAAAGATCTACTAGTCCACTAGGATAGTCACAATTTACTACTAATTAATGTTGAGGATCCTAGCCAATGCACCTACTTGAGGAATTTGAAAAAAAAAACACTGATATTCACCATCGATATTTCCTTATTAAAGTTTTTTCCTTTCAATCTTGTTTTACAATTAGACATGACTTTCTTTGTGCATGTATTTTCCAACCATAAATCATTGAGAATTGAAATTTGTACCACCACTTGCCTACACCATTCCATTGCACTTTCAAATGTTATGATGTTTTTGAACTTTAAGCTCCAAACATAATAATCTTGTTCATTTTGAACATTAAATAATCACCATAATTTGTCATCCTCACACCAATCTTGGTGATTATCTAATGTAAAAAAATGAGCAAGGATAATTTGTTATCCTCACACCAATCTTGGTGATTATCTAATGTAAAAAAATCAGCAAGGATAATTTGTCATCCTCACACCAAGATGTCACCTTTCTATTTCATGCCAAACAACCATGCTTTGATATTGGAAGAAACACAAACACACATGGCCACTATACACACTCATTGGGACACAAAGTGCCTTATTGTTTCTAATATTGAAAGATCATACATATTAGTGTGGGAGGGCCTTCTCTTCACAATTGTTTGTTAGATGTGTTGATGATATTATCAAATGTTGGGTAATTATTGACATTTATGCAAAACTTCGGTTCCAATTCTTTAAACAAGTTTAGAATGAGTATGGTTTTAGTTTTGGAATTCAAACCTAGTTTTTGTTTTGGTTTTGGGCAACTTAGATTGAAACTAGCTTAACCCTAAGTTCCATACCTTTTTCCCCCAAAAAAAAAAAATAAAATTAAAGAAAATTTCAATTTTGATTTTAGAACTTGATCAACTTTTAAACCCAATTTCAATTTTGGTTCCATAAATCAAACTTGTTTCTAGTTTTTTACTAATTATAATTGAAATTGGCAAGTTTAACCAACCAAACCAAGTAATTGCCCAACACTAGACATCATCTTATTGTCTTGTTCGTAATTCTACATAACTTGTTTATGTTACATGCCCTTGTTTAGGTGGTTAAGTGCACAACCGCATATCCAATATGAACATTAAGTGACAAACCAAATCTAGCATCTATAGTTCACAAAAGAGGACAATGTTATATGTTATGAATGTATAGTAATCTCTTCCATTTGAAAGAAACATGAACAAGCAAACCTAATGGTGGGTAGAGTGCGCCCAAATCAAGGGAAAAAAAAACTCTTGAAAAGAAGAGCAAAACATTATTGTATTTCAAGTTTTCAAAATAAAATGAACAAGATGAGGGGTGTATCTTATTAATAAACATTGCATTGCTTAACAAGCCAAATAGAAAAGTAAACATCATATTATTCTCCCTTTTGAATGATTAAAAACATATGTGAAAGTCCTTTGTAATTTATGAACTTTGCTACTATGCCATCAAACAATCAACAAAATCATGAAATGGGTACCATTTAAAATGGCTAATTGCTAAATTTTGGTTTTAAATCATGCAATTTTGAAAAAAGGGTAGTGCTGAATTTTTTATTTGTTGCATATTATGGAAGTTTTAAAACATGACATGCTTTGTTTTTAGAGACAATTGTTAAAGTTTGGTGGCATGATATGGAATCTTGAAACACAAAAGATGATATTTTTTAAGGTCCATTACTAAGTTTTGTTTGATGATGTGGAATTTCAGAACACACAAAATGTACAACCCTAGAACTTGGGTGAATAACCAACCACTAAGATGTAAAACAAAATATCCTTAATATGAAGGAAAACATAAAAGTTCCTTTTGGATTGGGTCATGAAAGGGGCTGAGATGTGAAGCCAAAGCAATAAAATGTAAAGACATTCTTGCATGAAATGGAAGTGTGTGGGAGTGAAAGGGAGGCATTTCTAAAGCCCCCACGTTGAACTTTCACATTGAGAGTTGTAAATCTCAAGGTGTTTGGAATATTTGGATCAAGGTTTACAAGACCAAACCTCATCCAAATTGGGCTTTCTTTAAATTGTTAGGAAGGCTTTGAATGTATTACAATATAGTGGGGGGTTTCATTCTCCCAAAAAAAATCTATAACAAAAATTATGGGCATATGAAAGGTTGGGAGTCAAATGACCAAAATAATTTCTAACAATTTAGTGAATGTTATGAGAGGTCAAATCAATTCTGATTAAGGAGTTTGATATGTTGTTAAAAAATTCTTTATAAAGGCTACAAAAAATTTGTGAAAGTTTTTTTATTTAGATGCATAATGGGAAAGTTATGAACCCCAAAGTGGTGAAATTAATAACTTGATAGTTTTGGGACTCCCACTTGATGAAAATGATTATTTTGATATAGCTCTCCTAAAAGTTACAAACTATGTTATAGGGAGGAGAGTGATGACTCTTCCCAAATATGGGTCATGGGGAGCTTTGTGAATTCATGGTTTGTTTGTGCAACATTTTGACTCCATGCACCAATTTGGTTCCCAATACACTAATCACTATATTTGCTTGGTTTGTGCATTTGGATGTGTATGTGAGCTCAACTTGAAGAATTCTTAGTCTTATCCCAAAGGTCTCACACAACCCTTCTATCCCAATGCTTAGAGCTAGGAAACATGTTCAATGTTTATAAATCTATTGCAACACACTACATCGTAAAGTTTTCTGCAATATTTTGTGACAAGCCTTTGGCAGCACATCACAAAATGATGGGACTTGTAAAAATCATTGTTAAGTTTTAGTTACATGTTTATGCAATTTTGAAACACACATGATGAGAGAATTAGAGATGATTGCTGAACTTCAGTTGCAGGGTATAGAGTTTCAAAACACACAAGAAAAGACTTTTGGAAATAATGTTAACAAAATAGTTGTCATCTTTGCCATAAATCATCACCATAAAGGTCTTCTTGTGCTAGTGGGAACAAGGTTGGAGATTATAGGTTAATTATGTAAATTTGTGAATGGTTGCCATTCATCTTTCAAGTTCATAGAAATTAGTCTGATAGGAATTGTGACACAAGTGATAACAAGAAACCGCCCACAAGGGAAAAAAACTTACAGAAAACAACCCATTTTGAATGCAAGAGATCCACTCAAATCATGTGCACATACAGTGGCCAAATCAAAGCCATGATTAACAGAATTTTCGCACGAGGTTCAAACTATTACCCATTTATTGAGAAAAGTAGAATGGAAAGTGTGGAGTGTGACTGAGATTGCACATTCAGCAATTGGTTAACAATTAATTTTACAGTGTGATATGTAAGCTCAGTGCAATACTCCTTCCCTTGAAATGGCATGTTCATCAACTTTCACCCCACATGTCCATTCTACAGACTTAAGATTCTCGAGCAGTGTTTGATCTTGAGAAAACCCGCATCAGAAAGCAGAAGCTTATTCAAAGGTACAAATTCCCCAAATTCACAGTTCTCCGAGATGAGCTTCTTTGGATTCCATACATGCAGCCCTAGCCAAGCTCAAGATACCATCTCAAATTTGTGGTCTACAAGCAAGCTCTCTCCTCTTGGTACACTCTCAAGCAAACAAACCACAACCCACAATGGTCAAAAGGAGCTCAGTTTCACTCTGAAATAAAAATAAAAATTTGAAGGCTAACGTTCTTGGAAAAAGAGCTGCCAACCCGAATTGACCTCCTCATCTGCAAAATTTGTAGTTGTAGCATTCTTGAGATTTTCTGCAGCTTCATTTGTGATATCCTTCAGCACTACCTCCCGTAACATTGTTAAGTCTTTTAGGTCAGAATAGGGACCCGGTGGTGTGTTGCTTGAGCGTCCCTCCAGTCTGCAATTTTGCTCCACTGTGAAGCTGTAATTTGGGCTGCTAGAATCAGTTTTCTGCCATTGTTGTTCTTCCAGACCACCACCCCATGCTAATGAGCTTTGTTGTACGAATCCTGAAATTGAGTCACTTGTCTCCCTTCGCTCCAAATCATTCCCATGCCCTGAACCCATTGTGAAGTGAGGGAGCATGTGTTAAAATCCATGCACAACCCATTAACCAATTTCTTTGTTCCTGTTTTTCAATCTGTTTTTCAAACCAAATACTGAGAACGTCAGATTTTTGCAGAGATTTTTTTTAAAGTTCAGAAAAGAAGCAGAAAAATTGTTTGCGAACATAGCAGACTTCATTGAATCCAATTTCAAACCCCATGTTAGTTGAATGGAAACTTAACCATGAAAAGGTTCAACTATAGTCAGGCTCATTACCACCAAACTTCCCACATTGCATACAACCAACAGAGAAATAGCCATCACAGTTGGGCAGTTGTGACATTTGACTTTTCTAGCACAGTTACAACATACTACGCACCTCCAATACTAACCTACACAAATACCCATTACATCCTCTTCCTCACAAAACAGGAGTCACAAATAAGCCTAAACAGATCAGTCTCATTTCCACCATAGTACTAGCATGCTACAATTTGTTTCTGAATTTAAGTGTGGTTTAGTAATTGCTTTGCAACCTAGACGGTTACATCAATAGAAGTAAAAATAAACAAAAATTTGGATACATCTTCTGGAAAAGAGACTCTGGTTCAATTGAGGGTTCAAAAAACAACAAGAAGCAAACAAACAAACATTGTTTATGTACCTTTCTTCTTCCAAAATCTTGCAAAATCACAAGAAAAGTTGGCGCTTTTGAAGCACATTTGGAGCCCTTCATTTTATGCTCGTCTAATAATGCCCTGGACTGAAGGCTACATGTAGAAAAAAAAGAAAAGAAAAAAAGCAGTGTTTTTTAAGGCATTTTCACAACTTTTTGAATACCTTCTTTGGCTCACCTATTAAAAAAATAAAAAAATAAAGAAAAAATTAAAAAGAACAAAAGTCATAAAACACTCAAGAAATCATCACTCTGAGACATCCATCGCAGCTCACCGTTTCCTTGAGAAATAGTTGAATAGAAGTCATTATTGCCTAGTTGAGCTCCACGAGTCAAGGGGTTGATCCCTGCTCTTGGCATGGACGCAAAGTTATTACTCTCTTCTGGGAGCAATAGTAATGGACTACTACTCCTTGCATGCTCTGTGAGTATTGTGGATACTGAGCTCCTCCCATTCTCACCAAGTTTCAAGGGACCACCAGCATGCACTGCAATTGCTGCTCCTGCCCTTTCCAACAGTTCAAGACAAAGGCGAAGCCGGTGATGATCTCCTTTGATGCTTGGGTTATATAGTACCCCTGCAGCAAGTGCATCTGCTGCCAGAGCTTGAACAATATCGATTGCAGTCCTGCCATTGGCAGTTTGAATGCGGGGATCCGCTTGATGGTCCAACAACATGGCGATCATTTCTGGATCACCAACTTCCGCCACCATGTGCAGTGGTGTACGCCCATCAGGTCCACGTAAGTTCACATTTGCAGCTCCCAGATCCAGCAAGGTCTTGACCACTTTCCTGTTGCACATTTGCATCAGTTGTTGAGTGAACCAGCCAGCCATGAACCCGATCATGAAGCTCCCACAAAATCCACAGTTTTTTCTATTTTGCAATGACCTTGGAGAATTGATTAGTACTGGAATTTAGAGGTACTGAGAGTAGTAGTAGTATTGAAGGGAAAAGGGAAAGAAGCAAGCTAGCTAGCTGCCAGGTGTGATCCTCCTCACCTGCTGCAGTTGCTGACAGCGTAGTGAAGAGCTAGTGCCTTATCAAGGTTGAGTCCTTCTCCCATCACCATCATGTTCACAAGCTCAACGTCTGACGAATCAAGTGCTTTTTGCATGCGTCGGGTCCTTTGATTCATCAAAGCAGAGTTGGATATAGAAGAGCCATTGTATCCATACCCTGTCTTTTGTCGGATTGACTCGATTTCCACCACCATCTCTGCAGGAAGATGCTTCTGCAAGATATCTGAAGGTAGACCCGACTTTGCTACCAGCTTGGAGCACACATTCCACAAGTGTGGTTCCTCTTGCTTCTGAGCTGCAACCAGAATGTGCATCACATCCTCAATCGATGCTTTCTCCGCCATTGCTGCCAACTGCTTCTGCAACAGAAAGAAAGAAAGAAACAGCCAACAGCCAAATTTGGAGTTTTCAAACTGTAGGAGGAAAACACACACACACACACACACAAACGAATAAAGAAGACCAACAAAACAAAATATCTACCTTCAAGAGCTTGACAGTGTGTGTGTTTGTGTGTGAGGTTGGATGCTCTCAAGCGGAGACAGAGGAGAGATGCAGACAGAAGCTGCAAAATATCTCAAGCTCAAGCAGCTGACAGAGGTGTCACAAGACAGAGATTTGCAAGATCTCAAGCTCTAGCAGAAGACAGAGGAGATGTTGACAGAGGTTTGCAACATGCCAAGCTCAAGAAGCAGAGACAGAAGAGACGTTGACAGAGGTTTGCAATATGTCAAGCTCAAGAAACAGAGACAGAGGAGATGTTGACAGAGGTTTGCAAGATGTCAAGATCAAGCAGCAGACAGAGGAGATGTTGCAAGACAGAGGTTTGCAACATCTCAAAAGCAATAAGAAGAAGAAGAAGACTAAGAAAAAGAAGGATTACCTGTGTGAGAGTAGAGAGTTGATCAACTCCAAAGAAGTGTGCAGCATTCAGAGTTTCGAGAGCGAATTCGACAGCTGAACTGCAATGGGTATGCCAGCAACTCTTCTCCTTACAAGCTCTGGAGAGATTCTGGGGCGAGAAACAAAGATTGCCAGTGTACAGAAATTGCAACAAGAGCATGAACACATCATGACCTACAATACCCACAGGAATGACTTGTGGTGCTACTGTTGCTGCACGAGGAGGTTGAGGTTGTTGTTGTTGAGTAGTGCTCCCAGCAACAGCAGGAGCACCATCAAGCATGTGTGCATCTCCACAGAAGATCATCCTGAAAAAAGGACTGCGAGCTGCCAACACGCATTTGTGTGCGTACACATGCCGTCCTTCCACTGCAAAGCTCACATCACTGAACGATTGTCCATTCAACAACAAGCTCAAGAAATCTTGAGACAAAGACTTGAGTGGCTGTTCTTCCAGTCTATTCATTGAGCAGCTTCTGCTGCAAGCTGCTCCCTTGGATGTTGCTGCTGTCCCCCCCACCTCCCCCCAACAAAGTCCCTCGATTGCACGCACCCAACCCTAGTTTTTTTCTTTTGAGTTTTCTGCAACGGACTGTTGTTCTCGTCTTCTTCTTCTCAGGAAAATTGTTGCATCCCGAAAGATATGGTAACGACAACTTGTTCTCGTGCTTCCTCACCCTTCATGGCTCGACAATGAATTTTGGGTATTTGATAGGGCATGGAACTGGGTTGGTTGCAGCAGCAGCTGCTACTTTCTTTCTTTCTTCTTTCTTTCTGTCTCTGGAGCTTTTTCCTGCGAAGTTGTTGCTTTCACGCACGCATCCACACAAGAAGAAGAAAATTGTTTTCAATGCATGTTCTCTGTCTGTCTGTCTGTCTATCTGTCTCTCTCTCTCTGTGCTTCTGCCTTGCTCAACTTTTACTTGGATTGAATTTCTTGCCTCCACCACATCTCTTCAAGCACGAGAACAAGAAGAAAAAGAAAAGCTTTCTCTCAATCTCACCCAGCAACTGTTCATCAACAAAAACACTTCTGTCCCTCACTATCTATATCCCAGCACACCACTGACACCCCTCTCCTTTCCTTCCCCCAATCCCACTACCTATTGGAGTAGGAGGAGGAGTCGCATTTCTCAGAAACAAAAACAAAACAAACACACAACACACACACACACACAAACACACCAACAAACACGACTAGTACCGAACCACGCGCAACAAAAAAAATAAATTCCCCACTCCTGTTTTATTTCCTGCACACAAAAATTTCCCCACTCCTGTTTTGTTTCCTGCACACCCAGACACACACAAGCCTGCAACAAACAAACAATTGCACAAGAGAACACGAAGATGAGCTTGTACAAAACTCCCTTCCTTTCCTCTTCTTCTTCTTCCCTCCCTCCCTCCCTCTCTTCCTTCCTTCCTTCCCTTTCTTTCTTTTCCTTCCTCCCTCAGTCTTTTCCTTTGCTTGCCTGGCTTCCTTCTTTCCTTCCTTACTCTTTCCTTGCTTCCTTCTTTCCTATCTTTCTTTCTTTTGTTTTCTGCTCCTTCCTCCCTGAGTTTTGTCCTTTGCTTTCCTTCCCTCTTTCCTTCCTTCCCCTTTCCTTGCTTGTTTCTTTTCTTTTTTTTCTTTCTTTCTCGTCTGGACCAGATAGGTAGGTACTAGAGTGGGTAGCTAGTTTGTTTGTGCTTTGTTTTGGGCGAGGAGAGCGGGAGAGGTGCATTTGGCAAAACACAAGACCAAAAATAGTCCTGGTCCGGACCAGATAAGTAGCTAGCTACTGCCTACTTTCTTTTCTCTTCTTCTAATTCTTCTCCTGCATACCTCATTTTTGCAAAACACAGCACCAAAATAGGCACGCAATCTACTGATTGAACGAATGAGAGTGAGTGAGAGAGAGCGCACGAGCTCGGACGGACAGCCAGGAGACTGAAAGAGCGGACGGCGGCTGCTGCGATTGCGCGAGCAAGCGAGCACCCTGGCCCATCTGCCGCGGAAAATGGGTAGCAACGCGCGACAGAGTTTGCGTTTGCGACGAGGTTCTTTGCCACTTCTCGCTCGCTGGCGGCGGCCAAGAAGCCCACTGGCCAGGGGGGGCAGAGGGGGCCCGCACGCCACACGGGCAAACAGAAGCGGCAAAAAAGGGCAGACAGCCGCTCACAAGGGCAGACAGGAGCGTGTCAAAAGGGCAGCGAGACGGGCATGGGGGCAGACAGAAGCGGGCAAAGGGAAAAAGACCCCGGGTACACGGGCAGACGGAAAATGGGAAAAAAGAAGGCAGGGGACCAGACACACGGGCAGATAGAAACAGGCAAAGGGCACTGGGCAGACAGTTGACACAACAAAGGGTGGGAACTCAGGTGCCAGGCACATGGTAGAGTAGAAACAGAAAAATGGGCAGCTCTAGGTAGCTATCTATTCTGCCCCAAAATGCAAAAGGAAGCTAGTACCTACCTAAAATTACTTACCCACCCAAATTTTTTTGCATTGCCCCTTTTGGTATCAAAAAGATTCCCTTCCCCCTTTCTCCCCCCCCCTCCCAACACTTACAATATAAAGTGACTCAATAGTTGGATAGTTATATACATTGTTGAATTATATTATATACTTAACCCATCAACTATGTGGATGATATTTTTTAAAAAGTATATTATTATATTATATTTTGTTTTTAAGATGATATTATTTTGGCCCCTAGATAATAATAATAATAATAATAGGTCTATTTTAATATGAGGATTTTTGAAAGATGATATGATTTTGGCTTGTGTTGAAACTTGAGATTAGTTATAGAGTTATAATAATATCTTGAAGGATTTTGGTTTCTTTTAGAGGATTTTTTTTTGAAGAAAATATTTTTTGCATGTTGAAATTTTTTAATTTCCATAAATCTTCTTTTGCCTTAAGATGCTTTTTAATGTAAATGGCGAGGCCACAATGTGACACACCCCTTGTTGTTATAACTCTTGGGACCAAGCTAGGCCCAAGGTCTATATGCTCACAAAGAGTGTAGTAGCAAAGGTTTAATTGCACACTCCCATTTGACTTATTTATATTACATCAAACTATCATGATTTGAGTCCAAACTAAACCATGATAGGCTTAAATGATATTTTCCCTTTATGAATTATATGTATTTTCTAAGAGAGTTATTAGGATTCACAAGAGCTTTGCGAAGTCGTTTAGGATTTTGAAATTTTAAACATATTATATAAAAATATATATTTCACTTTGAAGGTTTTTTCTTTCCATGAATTATTGTTCCCAAGATGGAAATTTATGTTTTAAAATCTTTTTTTTTCATTTTTTGGAAAAAATTCACTTAGAAAATTAAAAATAAACTGATTAAAAATAAATGAAGAATCTGCAGTCTACTCGCATATCTGACTGCATGGGTTTTCTTTTTTCTTTTTTTTTTATAAATTTCTACTTTATGTGGCATTTTTTTTGGTTAATTAAGGCATTAATCTACTTTTGCTTCCAAAAATAAATATTGGACATTTTATTTTCTTAGTTTGAAAGAGAATGAAAGCCTTTCCTTTGCACTGAAAAAGAAAAAAAATGGAACAATATTATCTTGAAATTGGACAACCCCTTTTAGGTATTTGAACTCACCTCGGGAAAATATATTAGAAATCAAGATATTTTGTGAACTTTTTAGTTATATAAATTTTAAGGTTTGGTGCTCAAGGACTTTAAATCCTGAAGTGGAAGTTGGAAATTAAAGTTGGCAAATTGTTTTTCCCTCTTATATATATATATAACAAATGAGAAATTATATTTTTTCTTATGTATTTTTATTTTTCATTTTCCAAAGATAATTGATCTCTTTGGATAATTGATGTATGTTTTAGACTTTTGCAATTTGTCTTCTACTAACATTTTTCAAATGCTTCAAACATAAAGAATTTGTGTGTTTTCCTCATAATTAATAATTGGTAAATAACAAACTATGTGGTTTTTCATTGTGGTGATGGGAGAATTGGGGGATTTGCAAGGTGCAACAAGTTCAATATGGTACAATTTACATGATTGATTTTGATACATAAATGAAATTTTTTTTGACATGATATAAAAACCTAATAATGTCAATAAATGTGGGCAATGCCCATTATCAATTAAGGAGCATCATTTAGATTAATTTCACATTTACAAACCATTGGTCTTTCCTTTATCCAAATTCAAGTCTAAGCTTCTTGACCACAATTATAGTAAATCGGTAAATATACAAATTCATAATAGAATTTGTTATAATCACTTGCTATCAAAATGTGTCAATTGTTCTTCCCTTCTCGAGTACCCTTCTCCTAGAAGCTAGGTAAGTAACAATGACTTCACCTAAGAAAAACTACCTTCATCCATGCATCATTTCTATCAAGGATTGCTAGCAAAGCAAAGGCTTATATAGAACCCATCTCACAAAAAGATGAAGTACCTATGGGATATGAAGAGCCTCTCAATTGCACAAAATTCAATTAGTGTCTAATTTTTTATTTTATTGAATAACCTTTACATTTCTACCTAGCTTTTTATTATATTTTGAATAGAAAGTTTTTAACAATGATACCTTATATATATGGTTTGGCACTCAATGTCAAATAATTATTTTAAATTCTAAAATTGAATTCAACAATGCAAATTTCAGCTTGAATTATGCCAAAATAAAAATATTCAACCATGATAATTGATTGATGCACTTAGTGTCCATGAAAATATTTGATTAGAGAAAAGTACTACATGATTTCTTATCCTACTCATAGTTTTTGGTTGTAAGCAAGTTGCAACTAAAACATAGGGAAGTAACTGAATTGATAGATATCAAGTAGTAGAAACAAAGATAACAATAGACCATTAAATTTGGGAACTAGAGATAATTGTGTTTTCAAGTTCCCAATTCTTTTATATTGATCATGTAATTTCCTTAATTTTCAACATACAAAACAAGCAATTTTTTAACTCAATATTTTAAAAATATTTTGATTACTATTGAACTTTTAAATGTATTATTGCACGTAAATAATATTGGTATTAATAGGAACATTGGGGATGACCAATATAAAACTATATGTGTTTGTCCCATATATGTTTGGTAGAACCTAAAATCATACATGCATGTCTACTATCTCAGGGCAATAATAGATTTTTATAACATAAAAGGCAACAATAATACAAAAGAATCAATCAATTAAAAATTAATTTCATTATGATTTTTTTATTAAATCTTCATCAAACCTTATTTAATTTTTTAGAATAACATCAAATTAATTTAAAACATTTATATCTTACAAACGAGTTTTATATTGAAATTTTAATTTAAAAAAATTTATGTGTTTCATTTTAATCAATTCTTCCATAACCTTTTTTTTTTTTTTAATTTAAAAATTAAATAAGATTTAAAGGAATTGAAACTAATTTTTTGTATGTTTATCAAACAATTTTCATTTAATAAATTAATCATATGAATTATTTTTTTCGTTTTATAGTGATATGAAATTTTGTGATACAAAAAGGCAAGTGACAACCCAAAGAAATAAAATGATATAGAGGCATGATTAAATTGGTTACCCAAAATTCATAGTTTGAGAAGAAACTTAACAAGTAGATGAGTAAATTTCAAAACAACCCATCAATTGGATGGTGCACCCAAAATCTACACATACACATCCATTACCTTGGGGCAATTAAAAAGGAACAACATATGGAATGTTAGGAAAATAAAAATGTACATATGGGAAGTTGATAATGAGAATTACAACCTTTAATTATCCCCCCCCCCCCAACCCCCAAGCTATACATCATTTACCAATTATCAATCAACTTATATATATGCAAAAAAAAAATTGAGGATTTATATTCAAAAGGAAAATATGTTTTTTTTTTCAATTCTTGTTCATTCATTTTATTCAAAAATATTTTTAAATTTGTGAAAATATTTTCAAAATTTTGATAATTTTTCCATTAGGATGTAAATTCCATTAGCACACACATGATATCGTATAAGGAGAGCAGTGCTCCCCAATGGTAACATAGGCCACGGTGAAGTTTTTGTGAATTTGTGACCTAATTTTGGTTTCAATTGTGTTCAACACATTCTTTGATTATTTGGTGAAGTTGTGTCACAACTTTAACCTTGAGCTCACATTTAAAGTTAGGACATGCCAAGGGAAACAAATAAAGAGAGTGTTTTGAGACTCAAGCACATTCCCATAAGTGTGGAAAAATGCAAACCATTGTGTGAATCTTGAGGTGTCTTAAAATTTTGGAACAAGGTTTGAAAAACCTCTCTATAACCTTGTTCAAAATGAGGTTTTTTTAAAATATTGGAAATGTCTTGAAAAGTAAATAACTAAAGTAAAATAAAATTTTCTATTTTGAAAACTTGGAACATAAGTTTTGACCTTTTCAAAGGGGAAAAATCAAATTGGCAATTCAACTCCTGAACATTAAAACATTTAACAAAGTAATCAAATTAGCACTATTTGAATTTGTTTCAAGGGTTTCAATTTTGCTTCTGAGAGGTCCCCAATTGGAAATCAAACAAGGAAATTATGAGTCTCAAAAGTGACAAGTCTCATAACATGGCAATTATGGTAGTCTTGGGACAAAGTCCCATTTCGAGGGAGCTTCCACAAAGAGTTACAAAGTATATTATAGAAAAAATAGTGATAACTCCTCCCCAAGTTCGAATCATGAGGAGTCCCATGTAAAAATTTCCTTTGGTTTGTTGGTGCACCATTTTGGTTCCAAAATATATTAATCGCCTTTTTTTTATTTGTGCAATTTGACACGTTTGTAAGTTCAACTTGAAAAGCTTATCATAATCCCAAGTACCCCTCTTTCTTTTTTGAAAGTTAAAGAACACGCCTTTATAGTTTGCATTTTGTTGCAAACTTAAAAATTGATAAAGTTTTTTTTACCTTTGATAGAATTTGACAAACCTAAAGATGCTTCATTTCGGCGTTGCAATTTGGAGTGCATATAATCTTATTCCCTATCCTATGCACCATAAATAACAACCTTTGTCTTGATCACAAACAATTAAAAACGTGTCCTAGGTTTTGAATTTTGATAATGAAAAAATTAAAAATAATTTAATACCATTCAACAAACATAACAATATGTCATAAAATGCACACACTAGAAGTATGGTTCAAATTAAAATATCATCAAACTTTAAAGAAAACCCTCCTTTGCATGATATGTGCATTAATGTTGAATGTCAATGTTTGGCATCCTTTCACTGCATCATACATTTTAGATACCAAGGAAAAAAAAACTTATGTGAACATCGGTACCAAAAGCAAATGAATTGTCTGATTTGATTACACAATTCAAGTTTTATAAATGAAAACTTGATATTTTCATAATGAAAAAATCAAATAATAACCTTTTTTTTATGATGTCATTTGAAAATCATGATAATAATAGTAAATTGTGTTAAATGACTAATATAAATATTGAGGAATTCCAATTGAAAAAACTATTGCATTCAATTTTGGGTTTTACCTTAAGCATGTTTGAAATTGAATAACTATTGCATAGATAAAGTCCATTTCACAAAAGATCCCATTACTTGCATAAATAAAACTTTTATACATCCAAAAACATTGGGCATTATGAACCTATTAATCACACGAAAAAAAGCACATTATTGAAGAAGAAAAGTAGTTTGAAGAATTCTATAAATTTTTTATAACTAGTGAATTTAAATTCTTAAAAACATGTCACATAGAAATGAGGTATAATGTACATGATGTATGAAGCAAACTTTTATATATAAGAAAATGAATCACACTATTATGAATGTAATATGAAATAGTTTGTCCATTTTGTGAAAATGGATGTTTAATGACCAATGTTAATCACACGACTAGTGAGGTACAAAGACAATACAAGGTTATGTTGTGAAAAAATTATTAAATTTTAATTTTGGGGCCAATGCACCCATAGTATTTGGACAAAAAAGTAGTTTCACATGTGAAGAATGTGTTGGTTTTGCAAAGGCACATTTCATCATGAGAAATAAATCTCAAAATTTTCTTTCAATGAGATTTTGCCTCCTCCCATAAAATTTTGGTAGAGAGGCAAAAAAGTGTAGTGATGGACCCCAACTATTGTAAGTCATGCATGGGATTTTTCATCCTTTCAAAATATGCTAATAACATCATAATAATTGGTGTTGCATTTGGATTGGACATCCATTGTCATGCATGTATATTTGAAAATGTTTAATATAATAAATTCAAATCTTTTGAATATTAAGTGTCAATATTAGTTCGATTATCTATCTAAGATTACAAAGGTCGGGTTTAAAGTAGAGAGCTTTATTGTCCCAATTTCCAAAGGAATACTCCATCAAACTTGGCAAAGATGAAAGATCTTCTCTATACCAAGACAAGGAGATAACTAAAAGCAATTCTGGGCAAAACAAAATTTGTCAACAAAATTAATACTTTTTCTAATAGCCCAAAATGTACCATCTCACAAAATTTTCTAAGGTTGGCCCAAGTTTAAAGGACGATGAGGTCACTTAAAATTTAGAAAAAAATAAAAATAAATAAATAAATAAATATTTTTATTGAAGCTTCAAAAATAAAAATGATAGCCACATTTTAGACATAGATGATGGTGGATGCAATCAACCCCATAAGTTGAACAATTTGAATTGATTTCATCCAAACAAAAGTATGGAATTGCCAAACAAGAAGTTTTGGTAATTCTATTTTCTCTAGCAAGAAATCCTACCATTATTTACTTCTCAATTATTTCACCATTACCCTAGATTAATAAGCCCTCAAACATTTACTTTGGAGAACCCCCAAGTGCATTGAAAGCATCATAAAATTGGTGTTTTGTTTTTCTCAAATGTGAATTTTACAATCAAAAGATCAAGCATACATGAGAAGTAGTAACATTGATGCATTGTTGATAACATAAGAAAATGCAAGAAACAAATTGGCAAATGATGATTTTCCATATGTGCCATATATATAGCTTTCATGTTTTATGAAACTTGGTGCCATATATATATATATATATGGATTATTATTATTATTTTGTTACAAAATTTCTTAATGGACAAACAAGTAACCTAAAGTTATAGGTATCACTTTTTATACTTGTCCTTGCACCATTGTTACGGATTACCTTTTTACCTTTGTTGGGAATTACCTTTTTTTTATCTTTGTTGGGGGATCACCTCTTTACCCATATTGAAGGATGGAATTTTTTTTTTAAGGACAAAATAGAAATGAATTTTTTATTAAAGTCCTTTCAATTCTCATGAAGGCATTATTTTGTGGATAAATATTTTGTAGAAAAGATTTCTACCAATTTTTTTAATAATTTTTTAAATGACAAGAGATACCAATTGTCCATCTACAATGGAATATTGCACAAAATGTGGAAATTCCAAAACTTTTGTAGATATGTTGATATCCATGCCCCCACCTTTTCCACCCAACAAAACGGGGAATCAAATTCACAAAGGGCTAGTTCCAAAGGGTCATAATTTAACTCCCATGTGGTGGTAATAAGCTTATCTCACCAATTAAATTGGGTGGGGTTGCGGGCGGGGAGACAAAACCCTAGAAGACTTTTAACCAAGGGAAAAATGACATGGTTTGTGTAAAAGAGGATTGATTGATACCCGTTAGTGATTGATACCCAAACTTACCTTCCTTTTTCAAAAGGGTCTTATTTGAGAAAAAATTCCTTGTAAAGTTCAAACTCAAGACTAAGCTACAACCCCACATGCACCATTTCTTAATATTTTTTTCCACTTGAAATACCTAGTGTTCCCAATTCAGGTTGATTCGAGATTGTACGGTGGGGGAGACTAGGGAGGGGCCAAGGGCAAGTGAGAATCAATGGGTTTTTTTCATGGCAAAAAATTTGCCATTTTTCAACGAAGAAATTGGGAGCATTTTGGAATTTTTTTTCCTAGTGGAAATTCAAGTAATTTTTCTATAAAATTTTTTGTTAAATTTCACCAAAAATTTTATCCCAAAAAAAAAAAAAAACATTGGTGAGAACCCAAAGAGAAATCCATGTGGTCCGGATCAATTTTCAACAACAATATTATGAGGGTATTCTAAAGCACACAAGGGGGGGGGGTTTTTTCTTTGGATTTGAATACAAAACCTTTGTTACTTTACACACGGGGGAAGGCCCAACTCTACAACATTGTCCTCGAAGCTACAATCCTCAAATTAGGGCGGGCCTTCTTTCCGTATACTTTATTTCATAGATACTTATTTTCCACAAGAATTTTTGTGAAAAGCTAAAGCATGGGTTTCCGTTACTATTAGCAAATTATGGGTGATACACAAGAACTCTCTTCTTGGTACCACCCTCAATAATAAATTCAACTTATCGCAGAACACGGGTAAAACCCTAATCCGGTAACGCCCATTGCCAAGGGCTTTATCAAGTGTAAAGACCTGCTTCAAAAAAATAAATTGGTTACCCTAAAAACCCTAAAAAAATTGCCCTTTGGGTACACTTTAAAATAAATTTGGAGCAAGATCTTTATGTGTAGTAGGGAAAGGGTGAGTCTAGAAGGGTTCTGTTATTTTTTAGGGCATGGCAACCAAGGGCAGCACTAGCTTCCCAAAAAAAAAAACAACAACAACAACAACATAATAACCCCAATGTGACCTACTCTTACTCGACAATAAAGAACTTACATAATTTAGACTCAACAATTTGGGCAGATATCAAAAAATTCAAAAAATTCCCTTTTTTTCAACTAGACCTTTTGCAAATGTTTTTTGTGCTGAACATCAGTTGTAGGTACCATATCGATTTTCAGCCCAAGGTTTAGGGTTATAAATTAGGTTTAGGATTTTCAGCCCAAGGTTTAAGGCTTAGGGTTAAGGTTTAGGATTTTCAGCCCAAGGTTTAAAGTTTAGGGTTAAGGTTTAGGATTTTCAGCCCAAGGTTTAAGGCTTAGGGTTAAGGTTTAGGATTTCCAGCCCAAGGTTTAAGGTTTAAGATTTCCAGCCCAAGGTTTAAGGCTTAGGGTTAAGGTTTAGGATTTCCAGCCCAAGGTTTAAGGTTTAAGATTTCCAGCCCAAGGTTTAAGGTTTAGGGTTATAAATTAGGTTTAGGGTTTAGGTTTAGGATTTTGAGCCAATAAGTTAATTTCCCCCCAATCTTTCTTTTGTTTTGTTTTGCTTTGCTTTGCTTGTAGGGTGGTGAAACCTGATGATGGGTTGGTTGCCCTCAAGCTTCTTCAACTGTAGCTGTAAATAATAATACCTCCTAGTAAGGGATTCAGAGCCTGGACTTGTGATGTAGGCTAAGTAGTACTTACTCACAGCACCAGAGAATAGAATCCTTCAAAATTTTCAGTTATGAAAAAGTCTAATCATGTACTCTGACATAGTCTCTCCTTAACACATCCATATGTATGTCTAGGGAACCAAACAGTTTGGACTCCAATCAATGGTCACTGGAGCTCAGTTAAAGAGAGAGAGAGAGAGAGAGAGAGAAAGAAAGAAAGAAAGAGAGAGAGAGAGACACACACACACACACACAGAGCTTGGACTAGAAAGGAAACCAAATGCACAACAAACAACCCACTTTATTGGCAGAGAGAAGTGTCATCATAACTTATTTAGTTATGTAGTTGATAGGACTATTTCAACAGCAATTTGTACTCAACACCAAATCCTCCCACCTGAAAACCAAACAGACCATTTAATTTTTAATTTATTTGAATAAAATTAAATAAAATTAACTTAACTTAATTTTATTTGAATTAATAAGAATTTTATTTTCTTTAATTTAATTTAATTTAATTTAATTTAAGATTAAATTTTATAGCTGTTCTTCTGCACAGTTCATAAAAGATTACAAACAGACTACTTGCAGCTGGAATTTGTCATGCATTGCATCCGTGGTGCGCTTGTTTACGGACAAATGTGAAATGAACCGATACCTTGGTAACCAGGGTTACATAGCAGGTTACAAGTGTGAAGGGTACATCGTCCGAATGCCATTTTAAATGGTCTTGAGCCCAATAAAATATTGCAACTTAGCAATTGGAGAAGAGAACTCGGAAAAAAGTTCTCTTTTTTTAAGCCCAAGTGTTGTGTTTTTGCATGGTGTAAAAGTCCGCTCAATGAAGGAAGGCCCGGAAAATACTCAATGAGGAAGGCTTGTAAACCCTAATGAAGAAACATAAATCATCTCTGGTGAAGGAGCATAAGTCCGTATGTTAGAACAAAACACTCTCTCTGGAGGGCGAGGGAGGAGGGAAAATAATAATACGCTTCATATTAGCCCCAATAGTGTAGTGTTTAAAAAAAAAAATGGGGCCATGTAGGGCTTTTCCGTGAAGGCTTTTGTAGGGTTTTTAAAAGTTTGGAAGAAACGAACATTCCTCTTTATTTGACCCCTTGAAAACGGGCATTTTACACATAGTATTTCCCCCGTCTTAAGTGGGATATTTTAAGTGTAAACACCCATACTTGCAAGTTTTTTTTAAAAAAATTTTTTTACAATACGATCGATCGATCATTGTTTGTTGGGTTGGATAACAATGTTGACGATTTGAACCCAAAATCTAGGATAGTATTTTTGCAAAGTGGTGGCCATGTGTCATAGCTAATACTACAACAACAACAACAACCCCACCCCACCCCCCATTTTCAACTAAACCAAAGCTTTTCTAAAACCTATCATACATGAACAACTATCGTCAACGAACCTACGGGTGAAGAAGACTTGCATGGATAAAAAAGATTGTTTACTTGTGGAATTTGTGGAATCACAGCTTTCTTTCACAAAGTCCGACAATTTGAAACCCCGGATCTTTGGGGTCGGACTTTGAAAGTGTGTGGGTGGGTAGGTAGGTGGGGTGGGGTGTGAGATTTTTTTTCTTTCAAAAGCATGCCAATTTGTTTGTTTTGACATTTGACTTTATATAAGTTTATACACCGAGAGTTGGAAAGTACCTACTACTATCTACCTACCTACCTACCTACCTATAACGTAACAGGCCCACTACTAACCGCCTTGAGATTTGATTGGCGTGGCTTGGCTAGGCTGAATCAACACACATACCGATACAAGTCATGACAACCTTAGGGAGAATTTTTCTTATCAACAACAACAAAAAAATCATACCGTACTCTACTTCTTGTGTGATGATCGAACCAATGAAATGAACATCAAAAACAAGCTTAACCATTTAGTTTTGGTTGTTTCAACGGTTGACCCTTGTAATCCGGAGTTGAAGGGTCCCTCCCTTCTCTCCATCTCCATCCCCACCCCCAAAAAAGGTAAGCAAAGCAAGTCATTGACAATTTGTGTAAACAAAGAACTATTTTCATTTAAAAACATGACATTTGAGTAGTAGTAGTAGTAGTTGTTGTTGTTGTAGTAGAGAAAGTCAAAAGCCATTGGGTGCTCTCAATATGTTTGAGTGCTCTCTCTACCCTAAGTCTCTAAACAAATGGTTTTTTTCAACATGTCCCAACAAGCATCAATAATTTTTTCTAAAACTTTTTCATCATACCAAAATAGTAAGTAAGGAAGAAGAGAGAGATTGAAGTTGTATCCAAAAGCCCCACCCAAAAAAAAAGTCACCAGATATTAGAGACATATGTGTAGTAGTATCACAACATAGAGTTGCTAAATGAATGTCAAAAAAACTTGTATAAAAGCACCTTGTGTAAAAAAAATTCCTAAGTGTATTTGGAGGGTATCTTATACCCGAGAGTATCCTTTTTCAAATCCTTCAAAGAGAGGAGACACATTATTATTATTATGCTTACTCCTTACAAATGAGAGCAATCTTGAGAGATGTGTAGGTGTCAAAAGTGCATTCACACCTAATGTTAAGTCAAGTTTAATTAAGTGAAAATCTAGGTGGCATCTTAGGTGGCACCCAATGTTAAATGGGTGATTGTTTAATATTAAGTGAATTGTTAACTTAACATAAAATCTTTGTGATAAATAGGTTTGGGTCCTAAATGACTAGCTTGGCGTTAGGGGACTTAATACTAGAGTCCTTAATGTCGAGTGTGAATGCGCACCCTTAAGAATCCTTCCACTCTTTTGGAGTTAGGCATAAGAATGCTCACACTCCTACACCTTGTGATGATGTGTGTATGTTTTAAGTTCGTGATAACCTTCACCTCATGCTTTATGTATAGGATGATGGCAGCCTTTAGAGGCTCTTCCATGTTTTGAGGTCCCAGCAGCACGAGGGCGGTAGCCCAAGTGCTGGGATGAAAAAAAACATGGAAGAGTTGAGAGGTTTTGCCATTATCCAACATAATGAATGGGCAATTTTTTTCATTCATTTGAACTGATTTTCATCCATCTTTTTCCGTTCTTCGTCAATGAAAAAAAATTCAGAGCACAAACCTTACACGTCATAAGAAAAAAATTGCCCATTCTTTACAATGGGTAAAGCTCCAGGGTGGGGGACATTTTTACGAAACCCTATTTCAATAACCCTTTTGTTTCTTGAATATAATTTTTCAACATTTTGCCTTTTTATCTTCATATTTTTGCCCAAAATTTTTTTGGTCTTTTATCAAAAAAAAATTTGGTGAATCTGCTATGCAGTTACAATATTTGGCTATTTTGCCAAATTTCCAAGTCTATTTCACCTTATGTGACTGCCCGAAGGAGCTTCAAGCTGCCCACAAATTTCAAAATGTCTGGGCTGTCCTTAAGTGGTAAACATGAATTTGCAATAAATATAGTCCTTCAATGGACTTATGTTTAGGCCAATATAAGTCTAAGCCAATATGTGTGTTGATGAACACAAAGTGATCAAGTCCAAGAATAGTATGATGTGTTGTCATAAACTAATCTTGAAGGCAATGAGTTCACACAAAGTAGTTCAATGAATCCTTAAACATTGGTTACACATATCAAAGAGCTCAAGAGAACAAACTCCTCTTGTTAACCTTGAATGAGATCACTTGCATTAGAAAGTTCAAAATGATAGTTTCATCTTTGTCAAAAAGGAAACTATGAAGTGCAATCAACACACGTTACTAAGCACAATTTACTTTTATCACCCTTTAATATGTATCCATAACTTCCTTTCACAAGACCTTTTTTTTAAAAATTACATATTGTTCTTAAGGTCAAACTACAACTTCGCATTGAGGATATAATAAAAATATGATGTTTGGACTAGAACCCCATGGATTTAAAAAAATTATAGATTTATGGAATGTACAATAATAGTTAAATAAATATTTGATCTTGATGTGTGCAACTTCATTAATCTAAACCCATCGAAATTAGGTTCGACATTTGCATTTCCATTTTTATTTGTATGGGTATTTATGATCATGAGCATAATCATTGAGCAAGGTTCCAAACGGAACAACACCCTCCTCCCCCCCCCCCCTAAACCCTAAACCCTATGAAAAAAAACACATTAATGGCATGAATCATTTTCAATCTGAATCCAAAAACAAATTAACAATGCATATCATTACTCTAGAACAAAATGTCTTCCTATTCACCAAGTGCTTTTAGTAGATTTTGAATGAGTTCATTGGTTCCATTGAATGGGACCTAATGGGATCCAATGGACTCATTAGTCCATTTAACATGGACGACTTAACTACACCCTTTGTAGTAGTATTGTTAGTTGCCCATGGATGGTGTGGATCAATTTTTGATTTTTTTGTGGATGGTGGAAATCTTTTCACATCACTCAAAAAATAATATAATATAATTCAAAGATGTAGATCATTTTCAATTTCCCAAAAAATAAAGACATTTATCATTTCTTGACCCCCAATGGGCAACACAAGTCATATTTAGTCATCCATGGACAACAAGGATCTTTCCAATTACATCACATACTATTGCACATCACTTATGAAATTACTCATTCACAATGTAACAAACAAAACTCAAAATACATGTGTTTCTAAGTAAAAATATGTTATCAACAAATGAAAGCCTTAACAATTCTCATGACCAAATTTTTGAAAAAACCAAAATAATCCATAATCTCAACCAAAATTAGTATGGTCTCATATATTTATTGTATTTGTTTCATTTCATTATTATTTTGTTTCAATACACATGATTTAGTTTGTAAATATATAGCCTCGTACTAAACATCAATTTATTAGTTCATCAACTTGACTTGTGTCTTAACACTAATTTCATTCTTTTTTTGTGACACCAATAAGGTTTTTTTAAGTCATATTGACACATCCATGTTTTCTTTATACATATATGTGTTTATTATGTAAGGATAATTGTAAATTTTAAATTTTTTTTAATGTAAAAGGAGGAAATGGTTTATCCATGGGCTTCTTAATCTTTTTATTGTTCACATCATGTTATTGGTAAAGTTTGGAAGCTTTGAAGGAATTATTAACCATTAAAGTGTTGTTAGTTTTTTTTCAATATTTCAAATTATCCTTTAAAACATTGTGTTTTTCAACATGCTACAATTATTAGGGGTCATAGTCTTTGTAGAATTAGTATTTAAACAAATAAAGTTAGTTTAGTAAGATCATATATTTTAAATCAATAAAGTTTTTTAATAACGTAATAAAAATCAGATAATATATTCCCATAAGAAATTAGCTTTTACCAATATTATTTTTAAATGCATATAGATAGAAATTTCAAGTAGTTTGTAGACATAAAAATGGATTACATAAATGTTTCGCAAAGAATCCTAGAAGAAAATGTAACCACATTTCCTTTCTAAACCATAATGTAACAAGGTGATTATAATTGTAAAAAATCAAAGATGTGATGAAGAGTCCAAACAAGTAATTTGCAAGCTACAGTTAAAAGTTTAGTTAATTGATAAAACATTGCAACCAATGATAATGATTAATGTTAATGTCTATAGATCATATTATAATTTTAAAAATTGTTACCTTTGTAATTATCCTTGTATAAAACTTTAAGTTCATCACCAATGACATGTTCAACTTCAAATAAGGTCACCAAGGACCGATTGTTGGGGTCCATTCTTTGATACCACACCTAAGGACTTTCAAGTTTTAAAAAAATGAATGCACTTTTCATTCAATTAAATATTCAACATGAGGTTGTTAAATTAGAACCAAATCCAAGGATGAGTGGACTATGCAAACAAAGATTCTTGCAACTCTAATGCGTTATTCATCATATTAAAACCCAATCAATATGACACAAGGTAACGTAAGTGACTATACACTAAACGATCCATTTTTTGATGTCTCATTGGTAGTTTTTACAAGGGTAATGATAAACTTCATATGATTATGAATTGCAATAATTATGGATTGAAATACTTGGAAGGGACACATTTCATTAATCTATAATACTTGTTGAATAACTCATATAAAAGATTGACATAATCCAACAAAATGTCAGCATTTCATTTTTAAATGAACTTTTAAAATGATATAACAAACATAATCATAGGACCCATAACATATTCAAATACATACTCAATACACCTTAATGCCATGTTTATGTTAGTAAATCTTTTGGCATAGAATATGGTGCAGAGTGACAATGATATAAATGAAAACCTTTTAGAAGGATGGTCAAGACCTAAACATTGAGATTGTCGCAACTCTAGCTTTGGATTCATGACCAATGTTAAGGCATGATTAGGGGAATGGGTCAAGGGAGTGTCCCAATTTTCAAAAACACATTCATAAGTCTTGGAGATGAATGAATCTAACACTCCCAAATGGATTTTCACTTTGGAGGTTGGAGCCCCACAATGTCCCAAATTTCCATGGAGTGTACAATAAGTCTAAATTGTACAATGGACTTTCCATGGAACGTAACAATGGAAAGTCCTCTTCAAGGGCCATAACTTTTCTTGTAAAATCTTTTGAATTAGAGTTGTCATATAGGAGTCAAATGAACTTGCAAAATTGCAAGACTCATAATTTGGTATTTTTGGAATTTTGGGATTGCCAACTCCCTTTAGATTTTTTTCACTTTGATGTAATCCCCACCTTTAATCACAAAGAAACCTTGGAGGAATGGAGGCAACAACCCCATCACAAATTAATCAAAATCTAGTGGGAAAATGGCAATTCAAAAAACACCATGTGATTATATCATCCCCCTTGTCAAAATCAACACCTAATTAGATCTAAAAGAAAGGCCGATGATAGTCTACTTACAAGGATCCCTATATCATTTATGTTTATTAATGACTTGCCAATTGGGCATGCCAATTCAACAATGGAGGTTCAAGTTTGGTGAAAGATCTTAATGTCAAAATAATGCCCATTGAAGCAAAGGCAACATCTTTCAACTCACAAGAAATATAAGATAAAGTTGTAGGAAAAAACTTAATGAGTGCCTAGGATTAATAAAAACAACTAACCTACAATTTATGAATTGGAATATTATCATCATCGCCTTTAATTTCATTAAATAAAATGAAAGACCAAAAATATAAATATAAAAAAACAAAAATATTTTTAGGAGTTTTTCATTTAATCCAAATTCTAAAGAAAACTTCCGAAACAAACCTAACCTTGGGGAACATGATGAAACAATGTTGAAAAGTTGTAATGATGCCATTGTGGCAAACTTGGCAACTAGAAGCAATGTCCATGTATTCTAACTATGAGCAAATTGAAAGACAAGTTGATGGTGAGCTAGATATGATAATAGACACCTTGCAAGGTTAAAAGGTATGCCAAAGTCTATAAAGGATTTATTGAGGGGAAATACCATGTAACTCCAATTGTTAAATGAAGGTCATAATAGCATGGAAAAAATGTTTAAGCCCAAAATTAGAGAACATTTTTTGGTATAGAGCAAAAAAAAAAACATCCCCCATGTGAACAATGGGTTTTTAATGCCACTCCATGGAGTTACATGGGAGGTGGTTAATGAAACCAATATCAAAGAATTAAACAAGAGCCTTAAGCAATATAATCAAGCCATCTTCTTAAACTTTGAAAGGTGCCCCGTGCACTACTAGAATTCTTATTTTTTCAAACTAACCAAGGTGACTAAATGGGTCTTTTTTATTAAAGGACACATATTTTTGACTAAAGGCCAAGGGCTTGAATGACAATGGGTATTTTTTTACTAATCAATTTGACTAGAATGACCAATTTGTCAATTAGTCAAATTGGACATATAATCAAATTAGACTTAAAAATACCACCTAGTCAAATTGGTTAGTGGTTTAATAAATAAAACCACCCAATATAATCAAATTGGCAAGTGCCCTAGTCAATAAGGACACTCATTATATTCAATCAATAAAGCCAACTAAGTAAGCCTAATCAATGTGGCCAATGGCTTAGTCAAAAGTGCCAATTACAAATTTTAATATTAGTTGGGTATCTTGGGGCTACATTTAACATTTTGACTATGTTTGACCAATTAAAAAAAATTTGGAAAATGTAAAAGTTTGTTAATCATAACTAAATGAATAATGAACAAATTAATTATGTATGTGATTTATCTAACTATGGTTAAATTGACTATATTGAAATTAGTTATGGCTCAATTATCTATGAAAAAAATAATTAAAATTTAAATTAACCATAATTAATCTAACCATGGTCAATTTCACAAAGTTTGGTTTAGTTTTAGTAAATTTAACCATGATAATTATTTTAGCATAATTAATTTAACCATTACTACTTGGGCCATCGTTGGTTTTGCCATAACGAATTTAACCATGGTTATTATAAGCATAATTAAATTAGCTACATTTTTTTTAACATATTATTATTTGACCCTAATAAATTTAAGCATGATCAATAGACCTAAAATTAATTTAAAACTAAAATTTTAATTTCACCATTGTTGGGTTTGCCATAATTATTTCATTCATGTTTATTGTAGTCATAATTAATTTTTACATTATTATTTTTTCCATAAAATACTTTTTCATTAGTAATTTTAGCCATATTTATTCCATTAATCATTATTTTAACCAAATTTATTAATCCTTTTTAGTTTAAATATTTCTAATTTAACCATGTTTAATTTTTGCATAATTATTTTAATCATTTTGATTTTAGCCGTAATAATTTTATTAATGATTTGTTTAACCAAATTTATTTATTCATGATTAGTTTAGCCATTTCTAGTTCATTTTTATTTTAGCCATAATTATTTCATTCATGTTTATTTTAACCATACTTAATTTTTGCATAGTTGGTTTTGCCATAAAATATTTATTCATTAATTATTTTAGCCATATTAACTTTATTAATGGTCAATTCAGCAAAATTTATTTATTCATGGTTAGTTTAACCATTTCTGATTTAACTATGGTTAATTTTGTCATAATTGTTTCATTCATGTTTATTTTAGCCATATTAATTTTATTAGTGGCTAGTTTAGCCAAATTTATTTACTCATGGTTAGTTTAACCATTTATAATTTAGCCATGGTTAAATTTGCAATAAATATTTTAACCATTTTGATTTTAGCCATAATTATTTCGTTCATCTTTATTTTCGCCATAATTAAATTATGCATAATTGGTTTAGCCATAAAATATTTATTCATTGTTTAGTTTAACCATATTAACTTTATTCATGGTTAGTTTAACCACAGTTGGTTTAACCATAAATTATTTATTCTTTAGTTAATTTGGCCATATTTATTTTACTCATGATTAGTTCAATCATTTCTAATTTAGTCATAAAATATTTATTCATTGGTTAGTTTGGTCATATTTACTTTACTCGTGGTTTGTTTAACCATATTTATTAATTGGTTAACTTGGCCTTATTTATTTTATTCACGGTTAATTTCACCGTATTTATTTAGATATGGTTAATTGAACCATAATTAATTTAGTCATGGTTATTTTTCCATAATTACTTCTATTTTTTGGTTGATTTAGCCACTATTGGTTCAATAATCATTAATTCACCACTAGTTATGGTTGGTTTAAACATTATTTTATTAATCATAGTTTTGCCATAATTATTATTTTTTATGTTAAATTAACCACCTATTTAACTTATGTAATGTAATTATGTGGTTAAATAACTTAAATATAATTAGTTTATATGTATGTATATTTATTTATACATACCTTACTTATATTCCACCTATTTACCTATAGCCTCTAGGTAATTTATTTATATAGGCTGTGGTAGGCCATTTATATACCTATGATAAATTACTAATTGGTTAACTAATTATCTATTTAAAATACACTAATGAATGTGCAATTAAATAGTTAATTATTAATTATTACAAATACATTGTTGATAATATATAATGAATTAGGTCAAATTTGTAAAAATTAGTTATAATTTGGTTGTAATTATCAATCTACAATATGATACATTATAAGTATCTTGATATTTTATATAATTAAAGGATTTATAATATGGTTGTAATTATTAATTATGACTAAATAAGTAGACATTAATTATTACTAATTTTCAATTTTAACTTAATTTACATACATATTTACCTACCTCTTTATTTATTTAATATAACTTATATCTTACATAGTTATTTAAAAATAATGTTGTGTGAATTAAAAGGTTCTAGTGTTGTGTGGACATGAAAATGTTTCTCTCTCCCAAAATTGTCCCATATTGTTTGTCATCCTTTCCAAATGATGAACGATATAAATAGATGCACCATAAGCATCCAATACATAAAAAATATTTTAAAAAGGAAGGCCACTTGGGATGAGCTAATTGAAAAGGTTCAACTTTAAAGGCCAAATTCAAAATGAAATAGGATTTTCCTACCTAGGTCATCTAGGTGTAAGCTTAGTATAGGTGGTGTACATTTAAGCCTAGTAAAGGTTATAGCTTAGGTTGCCCTAGCCTACTTTAAGCTTATATACCTAGTTGTTAGTTATAGGCTCGTAGACCTAGACTTAGGAATTTAGGTTGTAAGTTTTTAAACAAAAGGACCTTAAGAATAGGTATCTAATTTTAGGTCTAATCTAGGTTATTTAGGTTCTATACATGTGGCATAACCTAATGGCCAATTTTTAAATGCCATGTGGCATAACCTAGTGGCCAATGTTTAAATGTTGTGTGGCATAGCCTAGATGGTCAATGTTTAAATCCCATGTGGCTTAACTTGGGTGGCCATTGTTTAAATGTCAGATGGCATTTACCTAGTCAAAATGGTGTTTGACCAATCAAAAAATCATTTGACTATTATATTGACTAGTCAAAAGTACTAATCGAAATGACTAGTCAAAAATGCCAACTTAAGCTCAATCAAAAAATACATGGCCCAGTCACAATGGATAGGTTCAAAATAATTTGTCCAAAATGATTGGGAGGTTTTTTTTACGCCTGTCTAAAATGGGTCTTTTCGACCAAAATTTATAACTAAAAAAAAAGGAATTATAGTAGTGATGTTTCTTTTGAATTAACACACAAAAACACATAAATGATATTGATGTAAGTTGGATTACATGAGGGCTGACCCAAATGAACCTCCATGAAACATATTTTTGAAATTTGATAAGATAAATTAAACTGGGAAACATTTCAAAGATTATGTAAATCCAAGAAAAGGAAGAATTTTCATCTAGGACCCATTGACAAACCCAATATCCTTGTTGAAAAAGGTTGGGAATTAAAATGGAATCCCAAGGGATATGAGAAACTGAAAAACTATATATTCCCTGGTTGTTGTTGGGACCCAAAACCCTTGATACCTCCTAATGTTTAGCATAAGTAAGTCCAAGTTCCAACCTTGGGCTCAATGGTCCCAAAGATGTCCAATTTTTGTGTAACCAATTGCTACCAAAGCCCTACCTTCATTAACCACACCATTTCAAAATAAATAACTCGTTGCTATTGAGAAATAAAGCTAACATAGGGGTTGTCCCATTACCCTTATACATTCATGGGTTCAAATTTCCCCAAACTAACATTTACATTCTTCCAAGGACCCAATATGCCTTTCTAATAGGGGAATGAGGTTTTATGGAATTTTGGGGTGGCAAAAATTTAATTGATGTCCATTGGCATTATTGAATGCATATGGCTAGGAAGGTTGAACCTACTCCACTTTGTGCTTGAGCAAATATTTCCACGGCTCTTGTCCGAAAAAAATCCTCAAACCAAAAGCTTGGCCAAAAGAGCTTCAAATTGGGCCTAGTTAAGATCAATTATGCCAAGCCCACCATTTGCCACATGTTAAAAAATCTCACTTTATTTTGGTTCATTTCACTTAAATTCCTCCTCCTCAAATAAAATTATGAACCACTCCTTACAATTGGTTCTTGGATTAGGATTCATCGTGTTTCAAGGTACCCATTGATGCCACATCATATATATGATTAGTTATTAAAAGCCTTCAAATAAAAGAAAATTTGTTGATCTAACCTAACACATGACATAAGCTTGTCAAACTAACACCCCAATCCATGTGACCCTTTTCCTTTTAGGAATCCAATTCAACCCTACATCTTGACCCCGTTCCCCAAATGGTTGATTATCTAGTTACCCAAATGGCAATTGACTTCCCCCAATTGGTTTTGGCCTCAAATGCTAAAAAAAGACATTCAAAAAACCCTTTAAATATGTTTATATTGCTTGCTAAACCTTTTAAATAAATAGTAGTCTCATATGCAAAGGATTGATCCTACAAGATTCCTCCCCTTGGCAAGGTTAGGCCCTTTATGTCAAACTCCAAATTGCCCCAAGGAATAGCCAAAAAATCAACAACAAGAATAAATAGATCCAAGCAAGAGTGCAACCTTGCATAATAAGCCTAGAAAGTTGAAAAAAACATTTGATTTCCCCATTTATTTTAACCACATAATGGGCCAACAATAAAATGACAAGGCCCATTTGACTACTAAAAACATAAGCCTAATTTCTTTAAAGCTTTGAAGAAAAATCTCCACTCAATTCTATCAAAGGTTTTGTCAAAGCTTAAAAGGAGGACTAAGTTTGGTCACTTTCTTTTGCCCATTCCATAGTTTCTTGAGTTAGGAAATTGTTATAAATGAGTTAACACCCTATCACAAAACTTATTTGATTGGGTCTTGTAATATCCAAAAGATATAACAAAATTCTCCCCCATAGGAGCTTGGCCAAAATTTTGTAAATGTTTTCAAGATGGGTTATAAGATGCCAATTCCTAATCCTTGAATGATCTTCAAATTCAGGGATGATAGTGATTAAACAATTGTTGATGAATTTGAAGTTTCTACCTTGGGAAAGCATGGCTCCCTAAAAGTCTCAAGAAGACAAGGGACAATATTCTAACTATTCTAATTTTGCAAGGAGCCCATCAAACTTTGGAGCTTTTCTTTATGGCAAGGAGGAAATTGCCTCCAATTCATCCCCAAAAAATTCTTTGATCAATCCATTATTCATGACATCAATCACTAGAGAAATCAAATTTTCCCAACATTATTGTTGAGCATGAAAGATTTCATCACTTTGAAAATTTTCTTTTTACAATCTTGCTTGTAATTTATTAATGACTTTAAAAAGATCAACCTATTTGGTGATTGAGATAACATCATCCACTAGCTCTTTATTTATAATTTCTTCCCCCGTACCTTATGAAAGTCAAGAACAATTTTGAGCAAATGTTTCCATACTCATCCACCACATTAATACAATGTTATGAGTGAATTTCTCCATTGAACTTGAAAAACTCCATTAACCTAGCTTGTGAGGAGGAAATAATTTCCTAACCTTGGTGTTAATTGGGTCCACTAATAACTAAATTTTTGGCCAAGGTGTTTTTTCATGACTTCTCATGAGAACCCTCTTTTTGGCTCACCAACTATATATTTTTTGCATTTCATAACTCTAAAAACATTTGTTTTGAACCAAGCAGCCCAATATTTGCTTTGAGATGGTTTACCCCCCTTTCCTTTGCAAGTTTGAACCAACTTGTCATTCAGGGGTTAATTAATTATTATTTTTAAAAATCAAAATATTGGTGAGTAGGCCCAAGTGGTAAAAAATAGTTGGGAATGATTTAACAATTATTGAAACAACATTTTCAATTCTCCCTCCTTTAACATCAAGCTCAACAAAATGGTTGATTTTGTGCATATGGTAAATGCTTAAAATGGCACCAAACCTATCATCATCAAAGGCGTAGACCTTTTCTTACATTTTTCAAAAGTTGTCTAATCTCACACATCAATTGGCCATACTATAATGTTAAATGATGCCAAGCAATAGCCTCCCTATGTTTCATCTATCACATGACCATGTACAATTGATTCACCTTAACTAGGTGATTGAAATCCCTTAACCTTAATATATAATGAGAAACATTAATGTTATTATCACTTATATATTTCCACATCAAGGGGTCCATTCATTGGATGTTCGAGTGCCACAAATATTAATGATTACAAAGGCTTGAGAATTTGAAAATTTTAACACTTCAAATTGGGTTATATTAGGCATCAATATGGCATATCATTATAGGAGCTAGATTATTAATTAAAAGGATATCATATTCTTTGGGAAATACTCACAAGAATGGTTGAGTTCCAAAAATGCACCCTTCTTAGAAATTCAATCCCTTTTGTGCAATTGCCCATGGTGACAATATCATTTAAGTCATGTTCTTGCAACAAAATGATTTTTCCAATAGAACCAATTGCCAAGCTTTGAACTTTTGTTTCTTTAACCTTTACACAAACCTAATCCTCTCACATTGAGGGAGATTAAATTCATGGATACACTAATTATTGGAGATGAGGGAAAGGGTAATTGAACAATTAACCAATCATTAAGTGTTCCCAATATGTTCTTCTCCTTTAGCTCTAGCCTTCCACTATTTACTTGTGTCCCTAGCATTAACACCTTCCATGTTAATCTTTGCTCTATTATATGCCATAAAGTTCACGCCTAAATTTTCTAACATGTTTTTGGGTTCTTTACATGACATGATGACATTTAATCATAATGGGGGGAGGCATCTAAATTGAATAACTAGTTTTACATATTATATTGATCTTCCTTTGATAACCCATTCCTCAAAAGAATGTAATGGGTTGGGACAATCAAATGAATAGAAGCATTCATACAATCTAAAGTCCTCCAAGTTGTGTAATTTTAATTTCATTTTTTTATTCGGTACTAATTGGGAATTCTCAAATTGAAATGTGCATCAAAATGGTGTTATCATAACCTCCCTTAATGTCATTCAATAGCCAATACCATTATGAATGAAAATTCTCTCCCAAATCAAAATCAAGTTAATGTTTCAAAATATCCTTTTCAAGCTTCTTTGAGATATATGAAATCAATCCTACCCTAAATGAATATTCAATCAAAATTAATACCTCAATGTTGCTTGTCATTATGATGCCAATGGGAAGGTTGGGTAGCATTTTCAATTTGGAACACAAAATAACCTTTATTTATTATGTAATTTTCAAGTGAAGATTGGTTGGACTTGAGCACAAAGCTCCACCAAGTTTGGATTAGTCCTATCATCCAAGCTTTTAAAAAAGGGTTTTAGGGCTGAAAAATCCTTGCATCTTTTACCATATTGAAAAGGGAACTCTTGGGGCAGGGGATTATTTGGTTTTTTAAAAAAAATTGGTGCTACTTTTAACCACCAAATTTGCTTTGCTTTGTTTTCCCTTCCCTAATTTTTTTCTTTCCTTGAAATTATAAATTCCCCTTGCTCCTAATTTATTTGCAACAATGTTTCAAAAAGATTGATATCTACCCAATTCATTTTTAAATTGTTTAATTTATTCAGATATCAAATTTCAAAACTCTTTTATGGTGATTCTAATTCACAAATTTTTTTCCTTCATGAGTGAGTCTTATTCAAGATATAATTTATGCATCTTGACAGGGGTTTTATCATCCAAGATCCCATCCTTTAATTCTGCCATCACCAAATCTTGAGATGTTAATTCTTTCCTTGTATTTGATTGAACAATTACATAAATGTGGGTAGGAGATTTCTTAAGGGCTTTACTTCACTCATGGTTTTCATGACTAATGCACTTTTTCATTGTCCATCACTTTTGAAAATCAAAGATTTTTTCACAATTTCTTTTGGAGTTTTCTTTCCTACTAGACCTTTCGTAAGCTAATCCCACCATAATACATTTAGGTATTATCAAGGGTAGCAACACAAAAGTTGTTTCTTTCACAAATTGGCAATATGAGTATTATGCATACTTTTGTAATATGCCCAAATTTTTGACAACTCTAAGATTGATTTGGCAAACTTGTATACATTATTGTTTAAATGACCATCATTTCCAATTTTGCATGTTCAACGAGTCATAGAATTTTGATGCACCTTGGCAACTTGCTTATGTACACAAGCTCTATAGTGATCACTAAGTCAATAAGTTGTTTTACATATGAATACATCACCTCTATTTCCAAAACTTCACCATTTGGTAGCCAAATGGGTAAAAGCTTTGGCATTACAAAAGGTCTAAAAATTGGACATTCACCATGTGATTAAAAATGAGTTTTGTTCCTTTTGCAACTACATTGAAATGGGGTTGGTATTTTGAAAAACTAAAAGACATCTTGTTCGATTCCATCATAGCTAGCAATTTGTTGAGTTTCTTGTGCAACCTCTTCATTTGAAAACATAACTTCAAAACCCCTTAAATAATTAGCTTCAAGGATAATATGGTTCCATGGAAATGGAATTCATACATTCCAAAAGGAATTTGTGCAATGACATTATTCCCAAAGCTTGGCCAATCATTGTTTACACACCTTTCAAATGGTAGCCTCTTGCATCTTGATCATCCATGGTTACGAATAAGTCCACAAGTAATTCCAAGTTTCGGTTTTGTTAGCAATGTGGCTTGGGGTTATTCTTGGAAGGGATTGTTGATCTTCTAGCTTGTTGTTTAAAGATACCCATGTTGAAGAGGATGGTGTTAAACACCAATTTAAAAATTGAACTTGTAATACAATGGCATAAAAAATCTTCATCAAACTTGAATGAAAGAAGAGAAAACATCAAACTTGGAATTAAGGTTTTAATGATGAAAACCATTTTTTACAAGTTACACAATCGTTGTTGGACATGGTAATTCCACCATCAGATTTTTCATGTATGTTATTTAATCTACCTTTTTCCACTTCATCCATGGGGAGGTTTTCTAAACACACTAAATTCCTTTCATGTTTTCATAGCTTGGGGAATGTTATCATGGGTTCACAAGCTTTAGGGATCAAGTTTTTGTGTTGGGTTTTTTAACCCATTCAACCAAAAAAAAATTTTGTAACATGAGGAAAATTTGTCTAGATATTGTGCACCATCTAAATTTATTTTTGTTTCATCATCAAAATTGCATCATGAAAGATAAAAACTTTTCAAAAACATTAAAAACATACAAGCTTTTTTAATAGATATCTATTGCTAATCATAAAATATGATATAACAAGAAAAGTGATGGCTCCCCTTAAATCCAAGCCATGTTGAATCATGTCGGTTTGTGTTCCCATGACATGCACTAATTTGGTTCTGATTTGCAATGACCACTTTTTCCTGGTTTGTGCAAATCAAGTTCACCTTGAAATCAAGCTTGTAAGTTCATCCCAATCCCATCACAAAGCTCCCACACCCTTTTTCTTTGTAAGAGTTAAGGAAGTGTCCTAGGTTTGCACTTTATTGCAAAAACCAAGAATTAACAAGTTTTTTGCTATTGATACCATTTGACAAACCTAGGCATGTGTGTTGGAAACATATATTGAATTACAAGTTTTAAAAAATATTGTCCTTGTTTCATTGAAATTGATATTTAAGATGTTTCAATTTCAAATATAAAATTTTACACCAATGAACTAGGGTTTTCAAAGTCTTTCCAATGACACCTTGACATGTGGCTCTCGTAATTCAAATTATAAGGGTAAATAAGTTGTTTTTGGGCATTTTAAGCCTTTTTGGACTTACATATGCTTAAATTAGTTCACTTCAATTTGCAATCACAAGAAAAAAAAATGTTGCACATTAAAGGATGGAGATTTGGCGTGTTCATAATACTTTCATTAATTTAGGGTAGGAACAAGGAAACTACATAATAGTGGCCATGTCATAATTGACGAGGAATACATTTAATCCAACAAAGTAAATAAATCGTAAATTGACAATCAATCAAGGATTATAGGAAAAATCATGTGGTTTAGTAGTCTAAACTCTTAATTTGAATGCTTAAAAGTGTACATGATCTACAAATAAGAAATTCACATTATTATTACATGTGTTCTAAACATGTTCTAAAACATTGACTAAATTAACTTAGTCAAAAAGGGCATTAGTTTCCACTTAAGTTGAAAATAACATTCTTGGTGGTTGGATTTTTAAAATTAAGTTTTGAAGTGATAATTACATGGTGAGATGCTATGAGATCATTTGAGATGTAGGAAGGATCAAACATGGAACATGGGAGATGTGCATTAAAGAGGAGACCCTTTTTATTTTTATTTTCAAGCCTCCCTTTCCCCCCCCCCCACACACACACACACACATTTTTTCTTTTTTCAAACGTTGTTCTTGCTTGATAAAGCCTTGTTTTTAATTCACTCTTGATAGTGATTGAGTTTATGCCTTCCTAAATTTATGACATTGTGACATGATTTTAAAGTGTGGTAATTTGAATATATGAGTCGGCGCGAGTTATTTGAACTAGTTAAAGTTTTGTATATATATATATATATTTTGTTGTTAATTTACAAGGTTTGAATTTTTTTGTGTTAAAGCATCTCTTGTGAACTTTTTAAAGAACATGAGTTCACATGATTTGGAGAAGGGAAATTTTTGTGGTGTTAATGGTTTAAATGAAAGGAGGTTAGTTGCTTCAATTGTTTTGGTTTTAAGCTAAAGTTTTGGAGTTATATGTCTTGATATAAAACATGATTTAGATCTCAAGTTTTGAAACTTTTGGTCTTTTGTTTTTCAATAAGCTTAAACTCATGCCATTTGAAGAACGATTTTATTCATAACGACCATTTAAGCAACAATGGGTGTGTTTGCCTATTTCCAACTCATGTGATTCCTCCAACTTTAGATTGTCATTGTTCAATGGCAATGAATGGGGTTGTTAACATTTTTGGTGAAATAAAGTTCCTTGAAGTTGAAATTAAAAAAACACGAGATGGCTAGATAAATCCATGATGGTCATTTAACTAAAAAGGGTTTGTTATCTTCAAAATGAAAGTTGAGGTTGAATCGAAGTTTGAACTTAAATCTATTTCATCTTGCTCACCATTTATCTTTTTATTTGATTAGTTCCATTTATATCTAACTTTTGGTGTGCGCTTCATTTTCATTCCAAGTATTAATTATTTGATTTGATTTTTAATTTTTTTGTTTTTTACTTAACTAGAATCTAAACAATTATTTCACATCTTATTTTACATTTATCTTGTGGTAAATTAATTTCACTTGGGTAGTTGCATATTAGTGCGGACCAAAACTACCATGATAAGAGGCCATTTTTGCACAAATTTTAATGTTATCAACACCTTCACAATGAACATATATTTATCAAATTTTACAAAGATATTTCTTGCCGTACAAACCTAATACATTAAAGAATGAAAAAAACTTAAAATCAAAAAACTTCCATCAAATTAAAAAATTTCACATAGAAAATGATTAAATGAAAGTTCATAATTATAGGGCTCTAAAATGTACCTAAATGCTTATTCCCATTTGTAATCACACCTTCGAGAACAAATTTGGTTTCCATTTTAATCATACAACCTATGGTGAAATACATTAAATATTATATCTAATATTCCACAATGTATGAGCATATTTACAAAGTTGTATGAACTTTGACATTGTCTAAAAACTTGGGTTTAAAAGTCCCCCCAAAACCTAAAAAAGGTCATTTATGGGTTTTTTTATAAAATATCATTTTCACAAAACAATATAGATCACATACATGAGTCCTTTTTACACATTTTCTTACCAATTGGAATTAGGAAGCATTGTAATAACAAGAGGTACATGAATTTTTGCTAAATGACTTTAAAAAATGGATAGTGTAACATGTAACTACCCACTTTTACTTTCACCTTGATTTAACTTATTATAGTTTATTTGACTTAGCTACTCCTTTATTCAATCTATATTCATATATATACACTAAAACCTTGTGCTTGGGGGATAAGTTTTGAATTTATGGAATGTACTTTAATAATTAAATAATATTTAAAACATTATAGATTTAAAACTAAAGCACAAGCACGCTAATTTGGCCAACAATTGGATGTAGAAATTTCAACATGGTCTTATAACTTGAAGAAGTGACAAATGAGATTGTAAATTGAATATGTGAGTTGGGGATGTAATTCATATGCATTGGGTAGTTTCGATATGTAAAATTTGAATAGGTAAATCATAAACAATTTAACACATTATACATTTGGATAGTTTAAAAGTTGAACATTATTATTCTGTGTGATGACTCATTAAATTGGGTTGAATCACCATTGATAAGTCATTGGATGGGGATAAAAAACGAATGATTTAGGAAGCTGCTTGTAAAGTTAGTATTTAAAGACTTGTCTGTGTTTGCATTGGGACATCTTTGATTTGCTTGAATGAAAAGTGAAAAGGGATATTGTTCATAATTTTATGAAATACATTGAGATTACAATTTTAAACTTTGATGGATTGTTGAAAGATTTGAGGCAAATTTTATGATATGTCACAACTTACAACTTAATGTTTATTAAGTAAACATGCAACATGTGAGCCTTTACCACTTTCATGAATTTGGTCTTTCATAATAAGTTAAATGATTTTGTTGTCATATTGATGACATTTTAATTTACCATAAATCCACAAAAGAACACACTCAACACTTGGAGTATGTTTTGCAAAAGCTTCAAGATAATAAACTTAATGCCATTTGAACAAAAAATGAATTTGCAAGGCTAGAAATGGACTTTTTGGGACATGTCTTGTTTCAAAAAAATGTAAGGCTTTGTTAAAGGGTAAAAAAGTTGTCCTATGTTAGTTAAAAACCATGGGTGATAGGAGATGGTAGTATCGTCACTGAATGGTGATTACGTTAGATGGCAAAATAATTTAAAAAAAATTATATAGTGAAAGCTTTTTCTAACAATAGCATTGTTAGTATAACGAACTACCTTCCTAAAATAAAATAATCAAAAGTTAATTATGGGTGGAATTTTAATTAAAAAAATTTAATAGAAATAATATTTTAATTTAGTTCATTTAGAAGGGCATCTTAGTAACTATTTAATCACTAATGGTAAATATCCTACTTACCATCTTCTATTTATTAGGGGGTGAAGTCATCTAGGTTAATTAGTCCAACTGGATAAAGGAGGGATGGATTTCCCTTAACTAGGATGTGTGAAAGGAATTAAGATAAGGAGATTTAGAAGGATTTAAAGAAATTTAAGAAGATAAGGACTCAACCCTTATGTGGTGAATATCCTTCTTGGGTTCCTTATTTTTCCTTTGAGGAAGAGGATTATGCATCATTCCTTTGTATGATTTTAGATTGGATGTGGTTAGAAGAGTTCTCTTGGGGAAGAAGTGTGTGTGTGCAAGGAGAAAAAAAAACATGGAAGAATATTATATTTGGTGCTATGTAATGAAAAATGGTTGAAGGTTGTCAAGTGCATTATTTCTTCTTGTTTGTATTGACCTTTAGGAAGGTAGGGAAAGTAATTCTTTCTTAATTGATATAAACTATTATTTCTTAGTTTGCTTCCTCTTTTCTTTTACAATGAAAGTATTTTTTGTACTTGCTACTAAAGTATGAAGGTAGACTTGTTGCAAGAAGGTAGTTTGCCACTAAAAGGTAATAGTAAAAAGGTAGCTATTGTGTTTGAGGTTTGGAGAGGGTAGTTTGTAGGTGTTGCAGATGGTAGGCAATAGCTACAGGGGGTTTGCCGGCACACTGACTTTTTTTTCAAATTTGCAGAAAAAGGTAGTTGCAACATGACGGTAGTTGTTACAAGATGGTAGCTACTATAGGATGGTAAGCGTTGCAAGATGGTAAGTACACATAAAAAATGCCTTACACTCATATGTTTTCATGTTATTTCTCATCCTTTTTCTATTCGACAACCTTTTTCCTTGACGCTAATTAGGTTGCCGAATTCCACAATTTTATAGGTTTGATCCAAGAAAAATCCAAGCCATCAAATTGTGGCAAAACTTGGCCACAATCGAAGGAATAAGATCTTTTTTCAAATTTACCAACTTCTACATTTGGCATTGGCCAAAATAAATTATGGACCTCCTCAAGGAATTGTCATTTGATTGAGAAAATGAACAACAAAAGGTGTTAGAAGAGTTAAAAGGAAAAAATCTCATTAGTTTTTGCGTTGAAATTCCCAAATTTTGCCAAATTGTTTGAAGTACACACTAATGTAAATGGATTTACAATTGGGGATCATGTTGATTCAAGAACATCTTATTGCCTTTGAGAGCAAGAAGCTAGTAGGGGCCTAATTAAGATGCCCAATTCATGAAAATTGTTTGTAATAGTAAGTTGTCTTGAAACATGGTAACAAAATTACTTATGATCACAAAAGATGAAGGTTTTCATGGACAATGTGCCCTTGAAATATTTTGAAATACAACTAAAGGCTAGCACAAAACAACTACATTAGCATGACACCTTGGCGTTCATGCATATAAAGTTGATCTATGAGTCAAGTAAAGATTATGTTGTGGCCAATGCATTAATTAACATTTGGTATAAATCAAAAGGAGAATACCAAAAGGAAATGCCTTCAAAGATTACTCAAACCCTCTGCACCATGTTCATAAGTGAAATTTTTTTTGAAGACAAAATGAAAGAAAGTTATGTGAATGATGACTTGACACAATAAGGGGAAGTTGAAAGGGATCACCTTCTTGCGCATGTTGTTCAAATGAAAGTAGTCATGTGTTTATGTACCGCAAAGAAAGTTGTGTTCAAGAGTCATGCATATCTTGCATGATGTGCTTATGGCAAGACATTATGAAAAAAAGAACACAAGGGTGACTTTAAGTAAAAGCTTTTATTGGCCTAAAATGAAAAAAAACATACTGTGCACTTGTGTGAAATAATAAAAAAGTTAGTGAATAAAAATAAATACAGTTATATAAAATCCTACCTATTTCAATTAATTCATATGAAGGAGTTTTAATGGGCTTTATGACATGCCATTTGGAGCAGCAACAAAAGGATGCCATCTTGGTGGTGGGAGACAAAATTTCCAAACTAGCCAAGTTTGAACTAATTAAAACCACAAACAACAATGACAAACACATCAAATCTATTTTTTGATATGTCGGCAACGCACAATGGCATGCTAAAGATATTAGTAAATGACTATGATGGAAAATTCACATACAAAACTTGGAATTTTCTTATGAAGAAGATTGGAACTAAGTTAAAGTTCAGTATGACTTTTCATTTGTAGACCAATGGCCAAACTAAGGGTCAACGAAACACTAAACCAATATGTTCGAAACTATGTGAGTGTTAATCATAAGGATTGGGGACCACTTGGGTTTATTGGAGTTTTGATACTTCACAAAACATTATGCCATGAAAGTAAGTCCCTTTGGATTAGCATTGTGAATTGAAGTAAGGCAACTCATGGATTGAACCATCCCAAGGGTAGGAGGGAGGCAAAATTGCCAAGGAAATGGCTAAAAAACTTGAAGATATGAACACAAAAGCCAAAAAACATTTGGAAAAAACATAGGCAAGTTATGAAAAATAAGCTAATAAGACTTGAAAGCATATTCCATTAGAGGTTGGCGACCTTGTGTGGTTGAATATTCAGAACTTTAAAATGCTTGAAGCTTTCACAAGCCATCTCATAATGAAATATGTGGGGCCATAGGCCATACAAGATGCTTTACAAGTTGCACTCGAATGTTTACATTTTGTTGTTGCCAATAATGGGCTTGATTAGGCGAAATTGAAGTAGTGATGTGTGCAAGCTAAGTGGAATGCCTTTGAATTGAAGGTTTTGTGGGGGCAAAGGTTACAATGCATGGAGTCACAACTTGTGTCCTTAAAATTTTAAAAATCTAAATTGTAAAAACCCAATTTAACATTATATGTTCAATCATATAACAACTTTTTCCCAACATGGTGCCTAAGGTCATTGAAATGAAACCTAAACATGGATTCCAAATAGGAAAAAACTCTCATGTAAGTTGAATTACTCGAGAAGAAAAATTACATTGAAGAGTGGGAAGTTGTCACATATAATAATGCAAATTGGCACAAATGGTGTTTAAGATTCCTCCCATGATGAATCGAAAGGATACAACACAAATAAAACCAAAGTTAGGAAATAACTAATCCCAAAATGGTTTGTGTTAAGTGCATGATGAGTGGGGGCTTATTACAAAGTGGTGAAATGTCAAAAAAATCAATGAGGACATTGACTTCTATGAGGAGGACGTGAATGACATGCCCTTCCATGCAAATTCAATACATATGGGGCAAGTTTCACACAAAACCACTATGGTACGGCATTATGGCAGTGTGGGTGGCTAAACCAAGTTGGCAAAGTGGAGTTCAACTCCCCAATTCACCTTGCAGATTGGGCCAAGGGGTTTAGGGATTGAGACTCAAGGTGAGTTGGGCTTGTCTTGAGATGACCATAAGTTTATTTTGGGGGGCAACATAGTGTTGTTTTAAAGTGTTTGTTCTGGGGGGCAACATAGTGTTGTTTTAAAGCGTTTGTTCTAGGGGGCAACATAGTGTTGTTTTAAAGCAACACTTGATGTTGCCCCAAATTACCCTTTGAGCACCTTGGTGGTGTTTGGGGGGCAACATTTTGAAATGTCATATCAAGAACAAGTTAGTTTTCTCTTGGGACATCACTCGGTGTTGTCCCTTGGGAACTTGTATGACTTGGAGTCATCCTAGGAATGCTTCCGTGTGGAAGTTGCACTTAAATTAAGTCTTTGCAAGTTTAGATTTAATTAGTGAGTTGAAGCTAGATTGAGTCTAGGAAGACTCCAACTAACCTTATGTTTCGTGTGATGAATAGATCTAGTTAGGAGTTAGAACAAGCATATGCTTAAAGGTTTCAGGGTGCAAGAACACAAAGATGAAGTCAAAGGTGCGTTTCAAGTGGCACCCACCCCAACCACCGTGCACAATCAAGCACAACTTAGTCAATCAAATTAATCAACTTAGGTAATTGGTAGGTCCATCTAATTCTATGATTGTCTTTGGCACTCAAGGTGTAATGGGGGCACCACACCTCACCAAAGGCCGCCAAGAGTTCTAAGGGAGCTTTACTCAATTTGAAGAGGGGCCTTATTCCACTCTAATCTACCATAGGCAATTATAATGTCCATGATCATGTGGTCAAGCTTAAGGTTAAAGCAAGCTTGGTTTTTTAAGACCCTTTCATTTGGCTCAATCTATATACTCTAAACCACCACACTCTGTAGTGGCCAAGCTTAAGGTTAGTTAAAAGCAAGCCTGATTTTGGAAGACCCTTTTCATAAGGCTCAATCCATACAGGTACTCCAGACCACCATATCCCTTAGCAGGGTCCACATTGATATGAAGATCCTATAAGCCTGTGGGAGGAGTTTTGTTTGATTTTCCAGTTTTGACATGAGAAGTGAGAAATTAGCTGACACAGAGAACATGGGAAACTCTCTGTTTTTCTCCCAGTGAAGCCAATTTTATGGTCGGAGGAAATGGAGCATGCATGCAGAGGAGGAGGAGGGGTTAAACAGCTTTGCCTGCATGCTTTACATTCAAACCCATTTTGCAGTTTCAATAAAATCCAACAAGAAGACAAAAGACTTCAACATCATGTTGCCCCTTACATTGCTGCAGATTGTGAGATTCTGTGTACTAAACCCTAAACCCTACTACTACTCTGCATTGCTCCTGCGGTGGACAAAGGAATGGGCTTCTACAATCATGTCATTCATTCAAACTGGGGACTTGCAGTCACCAGTGTTGTTGTTTTCAGGAATTTTTGTTTTGTAGCCAAAGTGGTGATCATCCATACATACCAAGATGATGTTATAATATATATATTTTTTAAAAGAAAAAAAAAGTGGCAATCATCCCTAAGAAGATTTAGCCAAGTAGTGGCCATCATCCCTAGGAAGATTTAGCCAAATATAGGCAGACATGAAAGTACAAAATCTTTAATCATCCTTGTATAATTCTCTTTACTACAAACTGAAAATCAAATATAGAAATCTGGCAGTTTTCATTACTCTTTTTTTTTTTTTTTTTTATTGCTCCACATTTCACCTGGTCAATTGACAACCTCCAACGTCACTTCATTTGGAATTTGGAATTTGGAATTTCTAATTTCATGATTAAAAGAAAGGTTGCTTATCATGCAGGATGTTATACTACCCATCAAGCTTCACAGGCTTGTTATATTGTGCCCTGCATGATTCAAGTTTTAAATTATGTGATTCATGTTCTAATGTATGTATGCACAGAATAAATAAATAAAATCATGTGTTATGCAACTTGAGCTAGGATTGAAACCCACACCCAATTTTTTTTTTAAAGACAAAAAATATGATCTTATTATTATCACTAGTTTACTTAGAAAAGAATTGCATCAAAATTTATATTTATATTTTAGTTTTTAGGTTATTAATCAAACCCTAGAGCAAAACCACAAAGTGTGGTGTAGAGCTTTTTCTGATACCCCCCCCCC
>Ga0116227_10000274_pt1 | contig 94580 bp, 69 predicted proteins | sample S1TSphgellanicum_FD_89693 | JGI IMG/M metagenome (GOLD analysis project Ga0116227, IMG submission 89693) | Host-associated microbial communities from peat moss isolated from Minnesota, USA - S1T2_Fb - Sphagnum magellanicum MG | ecosystem: Host-associated > Plants > Peat moss > Unclassified... | reverse complement strand
AGTAGGGCGGTTAGGTTCCTTGCTTTTTGATGGGGGGTGGGGATGCTCAAGTTAAAACGAATGGAAATTTGGGGTGGGGAGGAGAAGAAAAAAAAGACCCTGTGTTTTAGACCTTCAAATTAATTAGTTTTTAGCAATAATGTATTAAAAAGCCACCACCCAAGCTTTGAAAATTGTAGTTCTGAATTCACCGCATAAGGCCGCGTGTCACAAGAAAGGAATGAAAAATTGTAGCAAGATATGTATGTGGTAATGTATCAGCTTCTCATGATTTAAATGTGTAAACAAAAGGGCCGAGGAGTGTACAATCAATTGAGGGCGGGGCGTCGGTACCGATGCTTTTAGATTTATATACACACACAAACTTATGCACGTGAGACACACACACACACACACTCATGAGCTTACTCCGACGAGGGTCGATTGTGTACCCATTGTGCATGATTGAAGAAAAAGTTGGGAAAAGCTCGTCAATGTGGTGGGCCCTAGCTATCGGTTGGCCCAAGAATCTCTCTCTCTCTCTCTCTTTCTATACCGATATGCTACATAACAGAGTCTGACAATAGGAAAAAGCAAACACAAAAAGATAAGAAGAAGGAAGCAAAAAGCAAACATACATGATTTTGATAATGTCTCTATGCTCTATAGTAGCATCCCCCCCCCACCAATGCACCATCCATTGGAAACCCATTATGAGCCCCAGTTGTGGATGAACAAGAACACACACAAGGGGTTCCACCTTGGTAATCTTTTCTTACATCCATCCTACTTCCACCACTTCACACAACCTAAGGTGACCAACTATGTAAGTAAGATTTCCTTCCATATGATGGTGTTGGTGTTGGGTAATGAATGGGTTTGTTTCTGGTAAGGTTCGAAAGTTAGAACTAGGCCACCTGAAAAGAAAACATAATAGAGTTTTCTGTAAAGTCAAGGGAAACACGACACCAGAACCCTGAGTTTGGTCCAAAACCCGGTGAGACTCCAAAAAAAAACCTGCAAAAAAGTACATTAACCTTAAAAAGGGTGGGGGGAGGGGGGGGGGAGGCTCAAACTCAGAAGAAATGCACCACTTTTTGTGCGAAACTGAGTTTCATCCTATTTTGACCCCGTCTTTCCTGTTTCTTGAGCGCCTCCACTGCTGCTACATATATTTTCACTGCTCCCACATGTACAACTACTATCATTACCTCGAACCTTGTGCATTAAATGCTGAGTTTCAGCATTTCATACCCAGATTTAATAAAACTTCCTTATTTTGCGGAGCTCATTCAAAGAGGGTATAGGGGGTGAAAAAAGCCCCAAAGACAGGGTGAAGACAGGATGACTTTAATGAAAACTCTAATAACTATGTGAAACATGTTTCAAATCTCTGGCATGGTGGTAGGACCTGTCAATCAACAGTTTTAGAACTGAACTATGTCCTTCCTGCAAATTTCATTCACAAAGCAAAAAAAACCACACAGAACTAAACTTAAACTGTCTGTCACTCACTCGGAGACTCCACCTTTCACCTTAAGTCTTCTTAAAGTCAATTGCTCTTTCAAATTTATGCTAGTGGCACAATAGAAGATTTACCTACAAGGTCTAGCTAAATAGTTTACAAAGTTCATAAGGATGTGATAAAATCTTTCCCAACTGCCGTTTATGTCAGACTTAAGAAGCATCATTCACACCTAATGTTTAGACATTAGCCTGATGTTAAAGTGTAACCTATCATGAAAACAACCGTTATGTTTTTTGAGAAATAGCATGTAGTACTCATAATCGAGAAAGTTTATTGGAGTGAAAACGTGTGCACATTCACACCTAAGGGTAAGGGTTAGATGTCATGACTTGTATCAATGCTTTGACATCCAACCTAAAAATATCCCATTCACATCAATCAAAATAAAGGGTGATAAGTGAGAAGAATGGTGACTTTAGTCCCCCCCCCACAATATTCTCTACATTACATAAACACCGAGTTGATTGATCTTTTTTCTCCTCTTTACAAAACATTGCATGAAATGCCTAATATTTAAATTTAAGGTTAGATTGTGTATTTAACTACCACACACACTAAGAGCAAGTTAGCACCACTTACCAAGTAGGATTCTGCATCATGGCAAGGTCCTTCTTGCCTTGTTACTTTTCTCACACACTAGAGTTCTAGAAAAAGTACCCTAAACTGGGGCTATTGGACCTCAGTTTTGTAAAAAGTGAGGACCAAATCAAAAGTCAGGATGAGAACAGTGCACAGAAAAAAAAGAGGGGACCAATATGTTTTTTTCTCTCCTTAATTGGTCCTCACAGGAGTTTCATCCCTAATTTTGGATTTGCCTTGCCTGGGTCTTCACTGGTACTCATCTGCTTTCATTCAAATCAAGTCTTGTCTTCAAAAAAAAACCTCCTGCAAATAATTGGAAGTGAAACCCAGTTCCATTAAACAGCACCCAATTCTCTCACTCACTGTCTGGGAACACACAAATTGGGGATGAAACAGAGGGTCAAAGACAGGGTGACTTTTAAGGATAACAATAATATGAGCATCAATGTGCTAACCACCATGTGTTTCCAATTTAGTAGGTTGAATATTTATCATCCATATGAATATCACTTAAAGGGCAGAGCCATTAGACGACAAGAATGAAGGATCCACATGCTAACCACCATGTGTTTCCAATTTAGTAGGTTGAACATTTATCATCCATATGAATATCACTTAAAGGGCAGAGCCATTAGACGACAAGAATGAAGGATCCACATGCTAATCACCATGTGTTTTCAATTTAGTAGGTTGAATATTTATCATCCATATGAATAAGGGCAGAGCCATTAGACGACAACAATGAAGGATCCACATGCTAACCACCATGTGTTTCCAATTTAATATGTTGAATATTTATCATCCTTACGGATGGATGTCATTTAAAAGGGCAGAGCTGTTATACGACAAACGGCTTGTTACTCCAATTTGTCTGCAAACACAAACCTGGGGCCCCATCTGGTGATAACACCTAATGAATGACTTGCAGGCTGCCATGCTTGGTTAACCTTTAGTGCTATGCTACCCACAAAAGTGGCCATGAGTGGGCTCTCTGACCTTGTGACTCCATTGGGCTACTCACCAAATTTGAAAGTACAAATCTGGAAGAGTCTTCCCTCGAATGTGAGGAAGGAAGGAAAAGCAAGCAAGCAAGCAAGCATATGTTTAATGAACATGACACCATTTAGGCTATCTCTCCTCCCATTCACAAAACAATCTCTACTTAACTTCAACATCACCATACATTTTATTTTATCAAACGGTCCATTTGTATTATACAACGTGAAGGTGGACAACCTTTATTGGTTTGAATTTCCCTTCCATGAAAGGAATTTCAAACCGCTACAAAGGTTTGATTCTTGAGAGTTCAATGACGAGACAACATTTTGTTGTCTTGTGACGAGTATTGAGTGAACTAGTACCTATATTCATAACATGATAAAATCTAGTGTTGAGTGTGTGTGTATATGGTTTTGAACATATCCTTTGTGTAAGTGTAAATGAAAATTTGAAACTTACTTACACTACGTAAGTGTAAAATTTCTTGTTCACATTCGTGTAAATGTAAATGCCTAACTTTGGACAAGTAACTTTAACTATAAATGATATACACTTAACCATTGTGGAAGTCCATGCAATTTCATATAAATCCATGTAAATTTTTTGAAAAAAATAAAAATTCATGCAAGAAGGTCAACATGTGCGCCATTGAATAAACATTTCTCAGAGTTTTTTTTTGGTGATGGACCAATCAATGTGGCCCATTGCCAAAAAAACATTTGAGCTTTGGGATGAACCTCAATCTATTACGACAAATCACAATAGGTACACAAGCTCTTGTAAAAGCCTAGGCCAAAAATAATGACGAACAAAATTAAAAATAAAAATTCTACTCAAGCAATGAGTCAAGGCAACATGCACCTAATATACACACAAGAATGTGCATCCAAGTTATTCCCCAATAGCACCACAATTTGGTCCGTATCTTTGCCCAAAAGTGTGGGCTTGTACTATATATAGGTGGGCTAAAAGGAAGTTCTTTCACAATGTTTTATTGGTAGTAAAAGGTTCTATTTGGGGAGCATTACATGTAATAGATGTGAAGGGCAAATCAAAGTGGCCCATTGCAAAAGAAAAACATTGAGCTTCATGATGTAGTACCACAACTAATTAATATGGATAGGTATAATCACTAAAGGTTTACAATATATATTTATATTTATATTTACATTTACCTTGTCAAAAAACTTTACATACAATTGTGCAAGTGTAATTAAAATTATTTTATAATTTTTTCATGTATGTGTTAAAAACAATTCACATGGTGAACATGGTAAGTGTAAATGCCAAAAATTTGGTAGGGTAAGTGTAAATGATTTACATTTAAGTAATTTTACATTAACCCATTTTATTTATTATTTTCTAAACATTATAAATATATTTCACTTCTAAAATTAAATTATGCACATGCTCAAATTTAACACTTCCCAAATTAAGTATAACCACTTTGAAACCATGGTCAAGAAGGTGAAAATATTAATGTAGGTGTTTTTTCACCTTGGCCATGTGATGGCATCAAAGTTCCCAACAAAAAATTACTCATTTTATATTAAAGTAAACTATTTTGTAAAAGAAAGAAAATATTAACAAGGCAACAATTAGGGTATAATGCAAGATGAAATTAGGAATTTTTTTCAAAAAGTACACTATTTTTGACATGATGTGAAATTATTTTTAAACCCACTATTGGTGAAAAAGTAGTTTCACCTTTGTGCTATTTCATAGTTGTTGCTATAACTAAAGGCAAAATTTTAAAGATTCATGTGTTGGTATTGGGCACCTAGTTTTAATTCTAAAAAAATATTTTCGGAGATTACCACATTGGGGGCTCCAAGAGATGTTGGGACCTAAGGAAAGGGCCCAAAGGCAAGGTAATTTTAAAGATAAATTTATTGTTTCAAACATCAATTCAAGTTGGTAAAAACCAAATAAAATTAGTGTGCTATGAATGGCAAAGGAGTCCGCTTTTAAGAATAATAATGGACATTTGTGGATCTACAAGGAGTATAGTTTAGTTGTTGTTCATATTTAATATTATTTTTTCATATAGGTTGCTTTTATAGCTAGATAAATGGAAATGTGATATTAACATATTTTAATTTTTCACTGGATAAAATAAATCCAATTGATAAAAGGTGAAATTTCGTGTGTAAATTGGGCGAACATGTTTTTGAGATGGGCAACTCATATTGGTAACTCATATTTTAGGATTCTTTTATCTTATTCATAATTGAAAATTTGACACACATTGCTATTTGGTTTTTTAATCAATTATTAAAAATGTGGGTGATTCAAAAAAATATCATATATAAAACACACAACCAATAATCCACACAACAAAATTCTCATTTGATGAATGTGAAAGCTAATACATGAGTTGAAACTCAAGAAGGAACCAATGAAAATAGCTATCAAAACCAAACAATTGGTTGACAAGGAGGAGTAATATATGTCAACATTTCGTGTCATCAATGTGTTAGAAGATTTCAACATTGATGACATGAAAATGTTGGAAGTAATCAAACCTTTGTTTGTCACACTAATAAAAAGGAAGACGTTTGGATCTTATACCTTATTCATATTGCAACATCTTAAGCCCCAATCACTAGGGTTAGAACCTACTAGGAAATCATATTAATATTTAATTCACTTTAAAGTCCCCAACTAACTAGATAATAAAAACTTATTGACAATTGTTAAGGTCACCACCAAAGACATTGTCAACATTCCTTGGGGTGGGTGGGGGAGTATGTTTGACCTAGATAAAGACATTTTTGGTGCAAATTGTTGATTACATCTTCTCATTACAAAAGGTTTTAAAGGGAATCCTAATGGAAAAGGCCACAAAAGAAGTGGATCAATGATGATGAATTGTAAGGGATCTCATCCAACATAATGAGCATTCGAAAATGTTTGAAAAAGATGTCAAGGTTGAGAAGATTAATTAGTTTGTGCTAAATAGGGTAGTGGAAGGCTACCATTTGAATAATGACAATGTTGTTATGACTCCAATTTTAGTTTCATGACCAAAGTTAGGACAATGACAAGGAAGAGGGTTGAAGATAAGCCCAAGACATGATGAGAATGCAACATTCATTCAACCAAAAGTGACAATGCTTATGAGTCAAAAGAGTTTCTCTTAAGATTTCAAAGTTGCATTCCCACTTTCCACTTTAGAAATTAGGATTGATGGGGGAATCCTAATCCTAATTCTTTGGGTTCAAAGTTTGGATGGCAAAACCTTGTCCAAATCAAGCAATGTAATTGGCTTATTGATTTTTTAAATTAAAAACAACAACTAAATTGGATTGAATTCCCAAAAGATATGTTCCTTGAAGGTTATGTCCATTTAAAAAGTTGGGACACAAATTATTTTAAAAAATCTGAACAATTCAAACATACATTTAAAAGGACAAATGACATCCAATTAAAAATCTTGACATCTTTTAGATTTAAGACAATGTACGCACATGTTTGATTTGGTGAAGTTTTCTAAAAGTTATGATGCCAAGCTAGAAAGTTGTTAAACAACAAAATGTTCAATTTTCAAGTAGGAATTTTGAAAATTTTGGGAAAATTCCATAAAGATGTAACATGTAGAAGCATACATAGAATATCTTATAAGAAAAGTAATCCCTCCCATGAGAATCTAGGCCGTGATGAGTTTGTGATATGTTTTTGACCCAATTAGTTCAAAACTACATGAAGTGCCTTCAAATTATGTAGTTGAGGTGGTCAAGAAATAACTATGATTTGCAAGTCAATTTGTCCTAGTTATTTCAAAGTCACTTGAACTTTTAATTGTGAGGGGTTAGGGGACATGTTGTAGGTTGATAAAATTATGTCATTGTTGAATCTAGAGTTTATAATTGATATTATCTAACAAACCTAAGGCGCATTAAAACCTTATCAGTAAATACTTGGGAGTTCAAATTGTTATAAAACAGTATGGGAAAATATATTTAAGAGTTAATTTGGCCTCACATGGCAACAAAATAGAAAAATTTGGTTAAACATTTAAGGAGAATGCTTAGAGAACTACTAGAAGATTAAAGAAGACTAGAGTAAAGCTTTTTGAACATGTCAAAGGATGCATGAAGAAATGCTACCTAAGGCAAGTTAGACATTGATGGATTAAAGGTTGAAGCCTTGGAACATGTTAGGCCTGCACATTTGGATTAAGGAGGTGGGTATGTTGGTAACAAATATAATGTACATAGATGTATTGGACTTAAAAATTGAACCATGGAATTTTGGTTGTTGAGTTGGATAAAAGTGGACCAACAAGGGATGAAATAAGAACTTGTAGCTATTGCCACCATGATATGTAGGACTTTTAGTAGTGTTCATAAAATTTTACTAGGTAGACTAATGTGATTAGAATAACCAATTAACTTCTAGTTCATAGTGCTTCTTGTAAAATTTATGTCATTTTACAAACATTAAACCAACTATATTTAAATAATTAGAGTAAGGCATCCCTAGGTTGGTCAAATGGTGTTAGAGGTAGAAAACCTTACAATTTTTTGGTTTTCATTAAAACATAAACCTATGGCATGTTCCTTAGCTCCCAAGGTTGTGGGAACTTTAAAATGAAACAATTAGGACAAGTTCTTAAGTGGGCCTCACGGTCATGTCAAATTGACAGACCAATAAGAGAATGTAGTTAATGTAGTTTGGAGCCAAAATGGTGCAAGGACAAAGCATAGGCAACTAACACTCACAACATTTACCATGAGTTAAATTTTGGAGATGAAAAACCATTATCCTCCCTATAGTATATTTTGGAAATGGCAACATGGGTTACATTGAAATGACAAAATACTTGGGAATCCCAAAACTATCAAGTTATGAATTTCACTACTTTGCAAGCTCATAATTTTTTCATATGATTTCCAAATTGAAAGTTTTTAATGAAAAAATTAAAACCTTTAAAGAGATTTTTCCAAATATGTATCAAGTTTTTTGATCAAAACTTATTTGACCTTTCAAAAGGTCAAATAAATGACATGAGGAGCCAATTTGATAATTTGATTATCAACTTTTTAAATGGCCATAACTCTTTTTAAAGATCTTTGTTTTTGCAATGTGACTTTATTAGAGTTTTTTTTTTCAATACACTATTCCACCTTAGGCTATTATAGGCTATTTTATCTTAGGTTGTTTTTGAGTATTTAAATTTATTCCATTCTAAGCCTTATAGCTTATTATACCTTTGGTTATTTTTGGTTATTTTAAGCTTTTACACCTTAGGTTATTTTTACTACTATAAGTTATTTTCAACTACCATAGGTTATTTTCAACTATTATAAATTATTCACCTTATGTTATAATTTATTTTTAATTATTTTAAGTTATTTCACTTTAAGTTATTTTAGGTTAATCCACTTTAGGTTATTTTTGGCTATGTTACCTTTACATTATCTACCTTAGGCTTTTTGGTTATTCTAGGTTATTCCACCCTATGCTATTTTAAAATATTTTATTTTAATTTATTCTACCTTAAACCATTCTTAGTTATTCTAGGCCATTCCATTTTATGATATTATACCTTAAGTTATTTAGAATTATTCCATTCTAAAATATTTTAAATTATTATACCCTAGGTTATTTTCAACTATTCCACATTATTTTCAACTATTTAAAACTATTCCATTAGGTGCAATCACAAATCAATGAGCCAATTTGTTTACTTTGTTTTAGAGGATTATAATTTTTCTGCCAAAAAAAATTTTCATAAAAAAAATATTTTTTAACAAAAGAGTTTTTTAATTATTATTTATACTTATTATAGCTTCGCCAATATATCACATGTTTTTTGTTAATCATTTTCCAGTAAATATGATTTTCTAAAAATGTAAGATTTTGCACTAAATTTATATGTTTCATCTTGAAAATGATCACTATTTCAAATCATGCCAAAACATGTTAATTATTTTTATTTTATTTTATTTTGTACTATAAGCTACAATTTCATTTCAGGCACCATTTACATTGCATCACATTTACATGTCATAAGGATTCATGAACATTAAATAGACCCAAATTTTCTTTTTTTTTTGGAAAAACGTGAAACAACATAATCCTTATATTTTGAATGTTTTTTATGTGCATATAATAATCCCCTATTATTACAAAGAAAAAAAAACATTAAAAAGTTTGTATATTATGAAACTCAAAGGCCCTTTTGTGAAACTAGTAATGTTTGATGGAAAACTTGCTCAACTTTAAAGGTCTTTCGCTCAAATCAAAACTCAAAATTAAAATATCCAATGGTTCAATTTAAATTTCTCAAATCCATATTAGTCATAAAATACAACTTGCCATGAGTAATATGTCATTAAAAGGGCATAACATAAACGTATATATAATTATAGTTTTGAACATGATTTGACATGGTTTTTGGTTTGTTATTTTGCATTTTTACCCCATCTTAGGTTGTTATAGGTTATTTTTAATTATTTTAAGTTATTCCACCATAGGTTATTTTTAGTTATCATATTTATTTCACTTTAAAGGCCAATCTAATATATTTTACCCTAAATTATTTTTGGTTATTCTAAATTATTCCATCCCATGTTATTTTACCCTAGGCTATAATTTTAACTTATCCTTTAAAATATTTTTCATTATTGTACTTTAAGTTATTTTAGATTATTTTAAGTTATTTTACCTTAGGTTATACCTTAGATTAAGGTTACATAACCTTAAAATAACCGAGGGTAAAACAACTTAAAATAATCTCTAACAAAAAGGTCAAAATGAAATCAAAGGAACCACAAAAGGTGTTAGACGTCAGATTTTATCATAAAAAACTAGAATTTTATTTTATTTTTGTCATTTTTTGCCATGGTAATCATGGCACATTATTCCTTTTTAACACACATGAATGTTAAGAAACTCAAATTAAAAATCCATTTGATCTAATTCTAAGTTTTGGTTTAGTTATGGAATTTTGAAAGTGAAAAATTCTATCATTAAGAAATGACATTTTTACAAAGGACTTTTAAAGGACTCATATAATACAAATAAGTTGATGGTAAAAAAATGAGATGATAATAACCTATTACATACACTAAAAAAACATTCACAATTTCAAAAGTGTGGAATTTTAAAACTTTGAAAATTCAAAGTATGTACATTTGAAATTTCAGAATTTCAAGAATTCAAGAGTGTTTTACCACATATAAATGAGGTATAATGTACATGATGTATTAAAAAAAGTTGTAGTTTATATTACATTAAATTCAACTTTTAAAATTATTTTTTTTATATATGATTTCAAATTATCATCATTTTTCAAGATGAAACATAGAATTTACAAGGAATTTATACATTTTTACAAATTCATATTTACTAAAAATGATTTAAAATATTTTTCCTATTTATTGGGGCTATTCTAATCATTTTTCATAACAAGTTGCAAACAAAATCACTCAAAAATTGATTTGTATCAAAAAGTTATTGTGGGGAAAAAAGACATGAAGGATTAATGTAAAGTAAAAGTTTGTGGCTCCTTTGATCTCCTTTTGATCCAAAATCATTTTGAATAATCAAGAATACCAAAAATAGTCAAAGGTGGAATAACTTGGAATAGGGGGTAGACATAATAAGTTGTACACAAAAATTACCTCGTGTGGTTGGATGAAAGTAGATGTAAAATAAGAATGAAATCGATCAAAACATTGTTGTACATTGAATGTTTGTAATTGAATGCTCAAATATGACATAATTATTCATTGTTGTGCATTAATTTTCAACTTTCAAATAATTTCAATTAGTTTTTTGTTTACTTGTTGGAAATGTAAGTAGTTTCAAAGTCTATTTTTTGTAGTGAAGAACATATTTATTTCTTGCAAAGTATATGGTAAGTAGGTTTCAACAAATATATTTTCTATTTTTTATTAAAATCACATTTGAAGAATATAATGATATTATATCCCCAAAAATGAAAGACCAAATACGTTTTAAAAATAGACAAAAAGTATCCCCATTTACAAAATTTACCACCTAGTGGATGATGATTTTTTGGTCTATTTTAAAAAATTGTTTGCTCCTAATTTTTTTAAAGTAAAATTTTATAATAGTAATGGAGGTGCAAGAAGGTTTTCAATTTTATTTCCATCCATTTTTATGTTCTTTGTTTGGTTTTATATGCATCAATATAGGGTAAAGTTAGAAACATTCATTTTTTGTGTCTACTTTGCCATGCTTTTATTCAATAGTTTAAAATAACCTAGGGTGGAATAATTTAAAATAGACGTCCCAAATGATATAGGGTAAAATAATTTAAAATAACATAGGGTGAAATAATTAAAAATAATTAAAAATAAATTATAATATATAAGGTGGAATAGCTTAGAATAACCAAATAATAGCTTAGGGTGGAACAACCTATAATAGTCAAAGGGTGGAATAACCAAAAATAACTTAGGATACATTTTTAAAAATAATTTATGGTAGAATAACTTTAAATAACTCATAACAACTTATAATAACTTATGTATAGTAGCTTAGGAACAACTTAAGGGAGCTTACACTAAGTTAAAAAAACCTATAATAACCTATACTAACAAAGGAATAATTTAAGAATAATTTAAAACTAATGTAGGAATTTAATCTATGGTATTTTGCACATAGATTTGGGTAGTCTATAATAGTTTATACTAGTCTAAGAATATTTTAAAACTATTTTAAGAACCTAGCCTATGGTAGTTTACATATACTTGGGTAACCTTTAATAGTTTACACTAATTTAGGAATAACCCAAAACTAACTTAGGAACTTAACATATGGTAGCCTATACATAGACTTGGGTAATCTACATTATTTTAAGAATAACTGAGGGTAGCCCACTAATATTTTAAGCTACATAAATATACAAGATAACATAACAAGGTAACATGGGTAAGAAATATATTTATAATAGATACCTAAGTAGGTTAATAAAATAATGTGGATAATAATATGTGATGACAAATTGTTTCACTTATTTAAATTGTGGTCCAATGGTTAAAGATATATTTTTTTAGCATCAAGGTGAAGGATTCTAACTTTCACACTTGCACCCTAAATTGATGTGTTTAAGTGATTTAAATTCTTAGGTGCCTAGTTTAACTTAACTTAGTTATGAATTAAAAGGCTAACTTAATGAATTTACTATTAATGAATTTAACTAGTGAATTCACTTGTTTATAACAGTTAGTCCTTGTTCACTAGGGGTTGATTGTTTTTGCCATAGTAAATTTGTTCAAGTTCATTCAAAATCTAATAACACACAAAGTGAACTTGACACATTGTTGAAGTGAAGACAAGCGGCATGCTTAAGAGGAGGCGAAACAATGGGAGCATTACAATTTTGCATTTGGTTATTTAAACCTTCTTTGGGGTTGTGTTTTCAAAATTTTAAACTTCATAACCTAGTTTTGTTGATTAAAAATAAAGTACGGGGAAAATAATTTTGGTCATGTGGAGTCCATCTAGATTGAATGGGTGATGAGGGGTGAAGTTTTCTTTTCTTAAGAGTGTTGGAGTGTGTGGGTTTAAGTGACGTGGGTGTGTTTATGTGTAGGACTTGTAAGAAAAAACAAATGGTTGTGGTGATAGTTGAAACCATAAGCTTGTATATTCTTTCCATTTGATAGTTGGGCCTTGGTTAACAAATCATACAAAATTAGGTTTTCTATGCAATAGAAATGGAAAGAATAAGAAAATAGATTTATGTAACGTTTTTGGCAACTTAGGTGTTAATAAGGTGGTTCTTGTTGTGTCTAATGTAAGAATTGTGTTTTCCTAGCTTTGAAAGTTTAGTGAGAGTTTTAGCAATTCAATAAAAAACAAATGATAATATCTTTCATAATTGATCATTTGACTTGCATTGATTCAATCTTAACACAAAAAGGTTTTTTTCCTATGATCATGTACCAATTGAATTAAGTCAAGAGAGTGAGAGAAGACCCAAGCTTATAATGACAAGCTCAAGTATTCCAACAATAGGAGACCAAACCTAAGGTAGAAATGCTCCAAATGAAGGTGGGCCAATGTTTCAAAAAGATGTGAGTAATTGATGATGAGGTAATGTCAATGGTCAAGTAAGACTTCACTAACATGTGCGTAGGTGTGTTGAACTTTTCGGCTCAAGTAGGTGGGCCCTCTATTGTCACCCACCAATTGTAGGATTATGATGACTCGATACTAGGGTACACATTGTTCCAAGAGGAGATAGTTTGATTTCAACATGAAGGAGGAAATCAAAACGACTTGAATTGTAATACTTGAAATAGTATAGAGGGTTTTTGCATTCTATATGGTTGAGGACATCATGTAATGGAAAATTAGGTCAATTCTTACTAATCAATTTACCCTTGTTTTGTTTGCTTGCCACCAATGATCACATTGAGGCTATAACAAGTGACTAAGGTTGAATCGATTCTTCAATTGGTTGAAGGAATATTAGAACAAGTTTGAGGAGGGTTTCTAGATGTTGCTACCCTAAAACTTTGGTGCACCATGGTTTATCTAAATTTAGGTTTAGTTGAATTGAGGTTTATTTTGCAATGGTGGTCAATAGTGTAATTCTTCATTGCCAATTGAATGTATCAATGAATCGGTTTTAGAGGCTCTTCAAGAAGTGACTACCACTAGCAAACAAACTTGTGTTAGGTCTCTCAATTGGACTAAAAGACAACTAATAACAATCTTCTCAATGGATTTCAAGGCACAATCCATGTCATCAGAGGGCTAATCTTAACTAGTAATGATCGATTAATTTTTGCCTTCACCTAGGTAGTGTGAGAGCATCAAGTTTGTGTGTTTGTGATTTGCAAAATAGTTTTTGCATTTTCTTTCTCATGTTTGTTGAGAAAAGTGCATCAAGATTATATGTATGTGTTGTGATCTTGGGTTTTTAACAATCTTTCCTCCTAAAAAACTCAACCAGGTGATGTTTTTCTACCATTCTTCATTCCAAAGACTATCTTTTAAATTCCCAAACTAATTATTTCTCCTTTGACAAAATGGTTCATTCATGTAAGCTAATGCAAATCCCAAAGAATGAGTTGTTGGTTGTAAGCTCCTATTATTTTTGTTGTTCTTATTGTTGTTGTTAGTGCTCTTACATATTGTTGTGATGGTTGTGTCATAGCTGTTTGTGATTGTCTATAGCAGGAAAGATTTAATGGGTGCACACAGATTATCAAGCTCTTCCTAGAGTCAACACAAGATTGAGAGGAATTGCAGGATGGGGTTTAGGGTTTAGAGGTCACCCTGAAATTTTGGATCCTGTTGAAGGATGATGCTCATGCTGTTGCAGGACATTGCATGGTGTTGCATGACTACAATCAAAGAGGGTCTGGATGCTTTGGGATGACAGTCCATGCTCAGCATGGTCCAGCCAATTTGCATCTTTAGTCTTTCTTACCTTGGCCACAAAATTTTCATTGGAGTTTTGGAGTTGAAAGAGCTGGCACAGATCTGTGGAGTTTGCGATTCTTGGTAACAATTGACATGCTCTTCACTTGGCCCACAAGATTGTGTGAAGACATGTTACCAATAAAAAGCTTTAGATAGGCACATTGTGATATTTGTTAAGCTCTAAAAATCCACATTGGAAACACCTTCCCTGGTTACAATGTGCCCTAGCTACTTCTCGCTCAATATAATTGCCTCTGGTCAACAATATGAGATGCTATAGTTTGGATGTCTGGTTCACATATTTGCAAGCCCTGCATGCAATTTGAGATCAAGATAGAGCATAATCCTGCAACAGAATCCAAAATTGTTTGAAGGGGAGCATTACATGTGTAAAAAACCTTTGCCACTTTGGAAGAAAAAATCAGATGTGGAAATCTAGGAGGTTCAGATTCTCAAATTCAAACTCTTGCACTGACATGTCTGCTAGAAAAGATCTTTAGTACAGATTCAGGATTCTTGTCCATGTAACATGACACAATGGATGTCCAGAGAACTTTCAGACTGGATTTGCAACTGACTATCAACATGTGGGTACCATGAGAGATTCTGTTGATAGATGATTTATTCCTGGTGCAGTTACTGGACAATTGTGAGCTTGGTGACAAAGGAACACAAGCTCAATCGCCTGGGTCTCCCCAACACTGGTAAGTCTACTCAGCTTCACACTATTTTTGTGCAGTTGCCAGAACCTCTCCAATCTCTACAATTTTAGTTTTCTCCAAAATGCAGCTTGTGTTTCAATATGAGAAGGCAAGCAATGAGCACTGGTAGTGACTAGAGAGACCCAGTGAGTGAGAACAGGAAGAAAGTTCTGGAGTGTGCAACAGTGTCAGTTGGTGTGCTTGGGGCCTGCTTTGCCCAAGTGTGCTTGCATTTGTAATTTACCAAACTCACAACCAGATCTTCTTTTAATTTGCAGGCAGCAAGAAGACTGGTTGGAACTTTCTTTCTCATGGAGTTTGTGGATAATCAATCTTCTTAGTTTGGAGTTCTGTACACAACTCCAATCCCAAGTCTGTCTATCAGTAATTCCACCACATCCCCAAAACTTGTTTGCCAGGGTGCAGAATTCCAGTCATTTTTTGGGGTTGACTCTCATGAGACCAGGTTGAGGGTTGGTCCAACTGCATTTGATCACTAAAAAATGACTGATCAATACATCTGCAAACAAATGAATATGAAGCATGCATGAAACTCTCTAAACTATGGTCATGTAGTCTTCACAATATACAGCAATTTCTTTATCCTTTAAGAGGAGACTTCCAAGAGAATGATCAGGAGCACTAGTAATCTTCAGGAACCAGGAATGTGACATAGCAGCAATCTTGATAAAATTCAATGCCATACAAAATTTCTCATACAATTTCTTCCCCCACAGTCTCAAAAGTAATAATAGTCTCAATGAATGTGTTTGAAGAATATCTTTTCTCTTCCAGAATTGCATGAGAGCGTCTGATCTTTCCACTCCATGTTCAATGGGTGTTTGTTGTGCTGCAAATGCCACTTGCTCTCTGCCAATGAAGAGACTACATCAGCTTCTTGATCTTGTGCTTGAAACAGGCAGTTCTGAAACAGCACAAGAAGAAGAAGTTGTTCCAGCAGAAAGAAAGTTGGGATCATCTCCATGCTCAAAAACTGATCTGACACAGAATTTCTAATAGGAAAAAGCTCATAGCCTTCATCAAGATAAAGGTCATCATGATCTGTGGTTTTTCTCTACTTTCGATGCTGGAGTTTCTCCTCCTGTCTGAAATGCTCTGCATACCTGCACAGGGGGATAGTTTCACAAAGACATACAACATTCTTGAAGAAGATTACATGGAGATCAGATAGTGTGCTCGTGGTGCAAGGTGCTCATCTATCTATCTAGCACTCGGGCCACTACCATTAGGCAAACAGTTCTTCCAGCCATCTTCAACGAACCAGGGCAAACAAAACAGAGACAGCAAACCTACGTTCTACACAACAAGCATGCATGGTGACTGCTACATTTCTTGACATTTGTTGGGAAAGTTGAAGAAAACCGCTTCACAGACTTGTCACAGGAAGTCCCTTGATGAGAACTTCAAAACCAAAACATCACAAAAATTGCAGTACAGAGAGAGAGAGAGAGAGACAGCAGCAGCAGCAAAAAGATTGGAATATCAGCTTACTTCTTGATGCTGGAATCTGAAAGCTCGTAGAAAATATACGTACCAGTAAGTGGAGGCGACGGGGACGACGAGGGTGAGTGCAGACGTCCAATTGTCTGCAACACGCTTGCGTAGCTTGACGGCTGCGTCTTTCCACAGCCCGTTCATGACGTTCTGATGCATGGGCGACAATGTGTACGCTACTTCTCTTAACCGCACTGCCACCATCTTCCCTTTCTTGTTGTTTTCTCGTGTGTGTGTTTGTGTGAGTCGTCTCTCTCCCTCCGTCCCTTCCCTTCCTCACTCTTGGCAACGCAAACTGTGCCTGCCAGCGGCTGTGGAGGTCTGTTGGGGGTTGAGGGGGGGAATTTTGCCACTTGGCGAAACAAAGGAAACATTTAAAAAATTGGCAGTGCCAAGGATTTTGTGGGGAAAAAATTTCCTACAAATTCGCCATATTTTCAGGAAAAATAAAATTGAAATCGCCACATTTGCCTAAGACTTGTTTGTGGAAGATCTCCAACAAGACTCATAGGTGGAGAACAAATGCAATGCATGACAGAAAGGAGGAGGAGTTGACAGGGGACCCATCCATCTCCCAGATCAAGAAGAACAGCAACATGCAAGCTTGAATTGATGAGGTGCAAGAAGCTCCAGTGAACCCTCCCCAACTTCCAAAAAAAAAAGAAAAAATCCCCAATGGAGGGGCATCAGATGCAGTTTGTGCAGCAGGGACATGACCTCCATCGCCCCCTTGCTGTTGTGCCTGCTCCTCCTGCTCCTCCCTCAACCCCTGCAGTTGGTGCAGACTTCAACAGTTGACCTAAAGATGTCATCTTTGATGGTACCCACTTACTGTGTTCTACTGTTTTTGTTAGAGATTCATCCTACTCTTCTGGTTGCAGAGTCTGGCAACCATGCATGTCGTCTGCTGATTGATATTCACAAGAAAGTGTGTTAGAAGACTTCAGAAAATTTGTACTTTTCTGAGAGAGGAATTGTTTTGTTGCTCTTTGCAATTGCTTTAGTCTTCTTTGTAAGGGGAAGAGAGGAGGAGAGATCCAATACTGGTAAGAGGTTAGATTGGGGTAGAGACTATTGGGAAATTTGCTACTTCTGATTGCAATGTGCAGATGGATTGTGAGCACATTTGCAGAGAGTTGGGCAGTTTGATAACATTTTGTTGACAGACAGACAATCAAATCAAGCATACTGAATTTGGAGTGTCTTTGCTTCGGTGTAGGAAAGTGGATGCAGAAGCCTGTACATCATAGAACTGTTGACTATAGTTCAACAGTTGTGTGCTACATACAGGTTTTTTGCTGCTCCAAATGCTGTTTTTTGTAAATAGTGTGGTGGCAATGTGACATGTATGATGTGTTGCTGTGCCTAGCTTCTGAATTCATCTTGCTGATGCTGAATTGTGCTGCTGCTGTTGCAAAAATGATCTCAGAAGGTTAAAATACACCAACTCTTGTTCCATCCTATTTGTGTGCAATGCTTGAGTCCTGAGTGGTGGAGAAGGAGATGGAGTAAGGCTCAGAACGTGCTTGCTGATGGGTGGGTTGCAGACACGCATGTGGCAACGAGATGTCCAAGATGCTTCTGTGTTGCAGCCTTGTTCAGCTTCTGCTGTTGATGTACTGGAATTTTTTTGTTTAGGGTTGGTTTTGCAATGCATTCTGTACATGACCTACACCATTGTGAATGTTACTTGAGAATGGCAATAATGGCATGAAGAAAAGCTTGCACAGATCTTTGAAGGAAGATATGAAGTGCTTGCATGAAATGTACCATTGCCAATATATGTTATAGATCATGGGTGAAATCTGTTCTGGAAATTTTGGGTTTTGCAGTTGCTGCCAACAGTAGCTTACCCTGACAAGCCAGCTACAAGTTTCACCACTGAGTTTATACATACATCAACCAACAAAGTGCCCTGTTCGATCAATCGAGTTCTGGTAATATCTTATCCCAATGCAATCAATAGGTGCACATACTCACTGGTGATGTTAAGCTTTCAAATAGTGGAACTATACATTCTGCTCTCTCTTTTGGTAGTGAGGTGTTGATCCTGCACTTTGATATCCACTCAGGTTTGAACAATCTCTTCAGTTCTGATGTTTGAGTTAGTAGACAGCAGCAGTGGCCCAAGCTGATGATGATGCCCACATTGTTGGATGCTACAGTGGACACCAACAGGACAAAGATTGATCACAGGATCTCAAAGTGGAGAGTTCACTTTGTGGAATGGACAATCCTTCAATTTTGAGATGATTCTGCAGGTACTTGTGTCCTGCAAAAGCTTTGGAAATGATTTTTTGGAGTTATTAGCACATCACAAGTTGAGGTACAACTGGAGTGTTTTTGTGAGCTGTTACACTCCCAGTAAAGAGTTTAGATATATGGGTTATTCATAACAGTGCTTTGCTGAGGCAGGCACATGATCAAGCTGTCCGGTCAATGATATGGAGCCACAACGAGAATTGGATGGTGACTGGTGATGATGGTGGCTGCATTAAGTTTGTGACTCCATCCTCATGCATGATTCACACATTGCTGCAGCTGTTGTTTGAGATAGATCTGTCTGCACGCTTGAATGCATTTTACTCTTGGGAACTGGAAGTAGTCTAGCTGAGGTCCTGTTCTTTGTCATTGACTAAATCAGTATTCCTGGTTATGCATACATGTAGGTACTGGCAAACGAATATGAATAATGTGAAGGCCAACAAAACTGCCCACAAGGAGGCAGTCCGTGACCTGAGGTGCACTTTGTATCTGATGAATCTGCAGTCTTTGCTTTGTGTAAATTGTTCCATTCTCTTGCTCAATTCTTGTGAAGGGAATCCAGAGGGTTCTTAATGAATTCAATCACTTTTGCTGAAACAAAAGTAAGGGAGGAATTTAGAGTTTGCTGGGAAGTAGAGGATGCTGCTGGATCCTAGTAGTGGAAGAATGGCAAGCTCAACATTGTTGTGCAAATATAGTGAAGCTTAGTTGTTTTACATGTGTAACCCACTTATGAATTGTTGGATTTATAGTCCTGCTATGGCATGGCAGCTTTTCAAGTACAGACCTCAAGTTTTGCTCTTGCTCTGATGACACCACCATCAAAGTTTGGGACTTTGCACAATGCCAGGAGGAGTGTTCCTTGGCCGGTACTTTTGAATGCCTTTGAGGCACATCAGTTGACAGTACATAGAGGACAAATTGATGGGTGCCTTTTTCCTTAAAGCTCAAATCCATTTCATTGCAGTATCTGGCAGATGATGTCAGGAATCACATGTGGCAATTCTTGAAATCCTGGTACCCAATATGCCTTTCCTTGCCAGCTCATATTTCTGAAGAGTGAGTGCATCTAAGGCAGTTGTCAGAACTACAAATTGGCATCCCTTTTACCATTGGCTTGTACCCATGAGAAATTGACCACTGTTTGGTGGAGTTGTTGCAAATGAATAGTAAAGGTGCAAGCTGACGGATAGGGTTAGGGTTTTGGTGGATGTTTGAGCAGGGCATGGTTGGGATGTGAAGAGTCTGGACTGGCACCCTCAGAAGTCCCTCCTGGTATCTGGTGTGTTGACCAAACAAAGTAGTGAACTCCTTGAGATCAATGTGTGAGTTGAGCCACCTCAAATTAAGCAATGCTGGCTCATGGATTGCTCACTTGGTAGGTAAATAACCTTGATTTGATCAAATAATCTTGATTTGATCAAGTAGACCTAATGAGAATAATTGCTGAGAGTGTGCAGGAGCCAAAGACAACCTGGTGAAGCTTTGGGATGGCAAGACTGGTCGAGAGCTGTGCACCCTGTATGACCTGCACCTTGCTCTGTTTATAGAGCCTATGCCATCCTTTCTGCCTATGATGCATACAGGGTTTTAATCAAGTCCATTGTTTGCTGCAGACATGGCCACAAAAATACAGTTCTGTCAGTGAAATGGAACAGCAATGGCAAGTGGGTGCTAACTGCCTCCTGGGACCAAACAATCAAGGTACTTTCCTGCTGTTAGAGAAGGATTTGTCATCTTTGTCATGTATGTATTCTGAGGGTTAGTATCATTGTCATGGTGCATGTGTGCAGCTTCATGATGTTAGAACATTCAAGGAATTGGAAACTTACCATGGGCATCAGAAGGAAGTCACAGGTTTCACTTACTTTCTCCCATGCCTTTTTTCTCCTACCACTACGTTCTGAGATTTGAAAGTTTAACACACCAGTGCAGCTACACAAATGCAGATCTGCAATGGAAGAGATCAAACTGAGAAAAAACTATCACTGCTTGTTTCATGTATATTGATATACTAAGCTGTGCACTTTCTTTACCACTCAGCACTGGCCTGGCACCCACATCATGAGGAGCTGTTTGTCAGTGGAAGCTCTGATGGCAGCATGATTCACTGGCTGGTTGGGTAATGATGACACCTCCCTCCTCCCATTTGTCAGAGGCTTCTGCTTGTTTAATCTGGAAAGGACACAGATATGGGCAGTTGTGATTCAGGGCACTTGTTTTATTCCTACAATGAGGACATCAGGCAGTAAGAAAACTTGGATTTCATTAAAATGGAGGAGGAACAGGAATGAAGGTCAACAAGCAGAAGTTGCAAATGCACATGAAAGTAGTGTATGGGATCTGGCCTGGCATCCCATGGGGCACATTCTCTGCAGGTAATTTAGTGATATTTCTTCTGTTTGGCAGGTCTTTCCAAATCAATTCTTGTCTATGATGCAGCATAAAGTCTGATTGAACTGACATGCCGTGGAATGTGTATTATGTTTACAGTGGGAGCAATGACCATACCACTAAGTTCTGGTGCAGAAACCGTCCTTCTGAGACTCTACATGACAATAGGCATAATAATGCACATTCACAAGGTGGATACTGATAGTTGAGACACAGTTGATCATGTGTCCAGTCACACTAGCATGAACAAAAGTATTTGTGCAAGGCTTCTTCATCTGATGTTTAGTTGGGTCTTGTGCTGCATAGCATAGACTTTGAAAAAGTCTTTAGATCTGCACACTCATTTTCTTGTCCAATTTTGGTATGCTGAAATATGGGGATCTTGACTTCTGGTGCAGGTTGCACCTTAACTTTTGACATGGGTAGTGGATTGTGGATTATTGGGATCAGGAAATGCAAGTGAATCTCAGGCAGTTGGGCTCAGCACCCCAGGTGCCGTTGCTGGAGGTGAGCCTGTATGTGGTGAGGGTGCGATTCCTGGTGTGTGCATGACATTGTCATTGGTTCCAGCTGGTGCCAATAAGTCAGTAGTGCAAAACGTGATGCCAACTTCAAATCCCCCTATTTTACATGGTCCCTATCCTCCTACTACACCATGCCCTACATCAGTATGTCAGCTGCAGCAGCAGCAGCCACCATTGCTACCAAGACCGTTACCATGTCTGCAACCACCACCCAGGCCACCACCTTCTGCTGCCTGGCCATTGGATCTGCCAGGATGTGGGATGATGATGTCAAACCAAACTATGCACAACCCCAGGCCCATCTCACAGGGTTCATCTCACCTCCGGCCACCCTTGGGTCCCACTCTACCCATGGGGCCATTCCCAATGTGGGATTTCATGGCACCTGGAGGGTTCAGAGCTTGGCTGCCTAGCATGGGTGGTTTGCCTAGGCCGTACATGCTTATGCCCAACACAATGGTTCCTGGGCAACACCTTTATGTGGTAAGGGTTCTCAGCAGCTATATCTAAAGCTCTTTTGTACTGTGATTTCCTCACCTGGTTTCTAGGTATCTGGAGAGCCACATATTCTAATATGTGGGTCCTTGTTGTAGGGGCTTGTGACTCCAAATATAATGGACATGCAAGCTTATGGCATGGCTATGGGCATGAACATGAATGTCCCGATGGGTATGAATATGGGTTTACCTCTGCATCCTCACCCACCTGGGCCTCCCCATGTATAGAAGAACAATTTTCATCTCTGCAGCTTAATTCCATAGTCATCCCAGTGAAGTCCTCATTTTGGTCAATTGGGTATGAAAACTGAAGAGGATCACAACATGTAGTGTGGCCTTTTTCCAGATCTCAGTGATTAGGTTTACCTTCCCCCAGCTTCAGCATAGCATTTAGATTCCATTAAGCTTCAGATGACACTTGCATCAACATTAGTATCAGCAAATTGGTTAACCTGCATATCAGTCACATTCTTTGATATGGACATCTTCACAATGTGTGGATGCATGCTCTGAATATGGGTTTACCTCTGACATGGCGATTCTTTTTTTTTGGCGAGTGGTCATAGTGGCGAGTTGTAATTTGCAAGTGTCTACAAAGTGGCGACAACAACCCAAGATGTGCTTGAATATATTGGCGACACATGCATTGTCATGAGTATGTATTTGGCGATTAACTTGTTGCTAAAGGGGAAATGAGCATGCATCCACACATTGCCAATGGAGGTGCAAGAAACAAAAGAAACACATTTTGAGTTCACAAATCCCAATCAAATGCACATAAACAATAATTTACCTTACCATTGGTGAAAATCAATCCTGATACAGAAGTCTGTGTCTCAAAACTTTGTGTACAAGAATAGTCCAATGAGGCCGGTTTCACAACAATTTCCATGTAAGAGATGGATGGTCGGGAAAAGAGAGCAACAATCTCCATTCCCATGATTGAAAAGATAGGTAAGGTTAACACTTCTTCATCAAGCCGAAAAATAGAATTTAAATAATTCATAATTTCAGAAATTCAATAAACAATAATTCATGCAAACAATAATTCAAAATGGTGTAAAGTGAATTTCAAAAATTTACATTCGACACCTTATAATGGCCCAGAAAAACTCTTGAACAAAGTTGTTGCTTTGGAAGGGAATGTGTGTTGCTTCTTGCTCAACTTGACTTTACGAAAGTTTAACTCCAATAAATTGTGTCATTATCCCTAAAATCAAAGCCCAAGCTTAATTAGAAAATTGTGCAAAGTCTTGTGTCAAGTTCAACATTGAAAACTTGAAAATATCTTGAGAAATGTAATTTGCAAACTTGAGGATAAATCTTGTTCATTCTTTTGTTGCTTCTTTGCCAACTATACCCAAGCAAAGTGCAATTCTCTAAATGTCCATACAACTACAATGTCTACCTCCTACAAGGCCAAGAAACACATACCTTTTAAGATAGCATTACACTACTTTAGAGCATTAGTAGTTGAGTTGTTAGGCTTGAAATTTTGAATGCAACTAGCTTCACCACTTTACCAAAACTGTTCAAGTCATTATTGACGATGTGCATCAAAAACGAAATAATCATGCAAACAAAATGCCAAGAATTGAATGTATGAAATTAGAAAAAAGAATCCAGAGATTGAATCGTGCATGTATGGAATTAGAATTAGTTGGTTCCAAGGATTGAGAGTATGGAATTGGAAAAATTAATCCAAAGATTGGATGTATGGAATCTGAATTTTAAAATTATGAATTGAATACATGGAATCGGAAAAATAAATCCAGAGATTAGATGTATGGAATCAGAATCAAAAAATCCATGAATTGAATGTATGAAATTGGAATTAAAAATTTCATGAATTGAATGTATGCAATCGGGAAAAAAATTCAAAGATTGGATGTATGGAATCAAAATATTAAAATCCATGAATTGAATGTATGGAGTTGGAATCAAAAAATTCAAAGATTGAATATATGGAATTGAACAAAAAAATCCATGAATTGAATGTATGGATTTGAGATTGGATGTATGGAATCAGGATTTAAAAGTTCATGAATTGAATGTATGGAATCAGAAAGAAAACAATCCAAAGAGGGGATGTATGGAATCGAACAAAAAAAAACCCAGAAATTGGATGTATGGAATTGGAATTAAAAAGTTCATGAATTGAATGTATGGAATCAATAAAAAAAATTTAAAGACGGGATGTACGAAATCAGACCCAAAAAAATCCAAAGATTGGATGTATGGAATTAGGGGGAAAAAAAACCTCTAGAAATTGAATGTTTGAAATGGGAGTTTAAATCCAGCACTTGAATGTATTGTATTGGAAAATTCCACAATTGAACAATGTATGCATGGAACCGACAAAGAAAATTGAGATGGGATGTATGGAATTGAGAAGAAAAAAAACTCTAGAAATTGAATGTATGAAATGGCAATTTAAATCCAACAATTGAATGTATGGTATTGGAAAATTCCACAATTGAACAATGGATGTATGGAATCAACAAAGAATCAAAGATGGAATGTTTGGTTTAGACTTGCCTCTAAGAACCAGTATCAAATCACATGATTAACCAATTAGATATGTAACTCTCATTTTCCCACAAACTCAAGAGCCACACACCCTTGAAAACCAAAATCAAAATTATGCAACAAAGTGAAATGTAAAATTTGAAAAATTGTAAACACAAGTTGCAAACAGATAAGTCTCAAAAAGGGTTGAATTCTATTTCATTTCTCTATCACATTTTGATATGAAGATCTTGGCATAGGATACATCTCCCAAAAATCCTAGAAGCTTCCATTTTGGATTCAAAGCAATAATAGAATAGCAGGTTGTGCCTTGTCACTTAGCAATGGCCTTCTCATAAGGAAAGATCTAGAGTGAAAAAAACTACTGGTTGTAAAATTGTGTGCACAAATCCAAGTGCGTGCTTAGTTAGTTCCACAATTGGTTCTTCATGAAGTTAAGAATGTTGAATGTGTGATCATCTTCAATAGAACCAAACACTTGGATACTGGCAATTTCTACTTGCTTCATGTATTTTGAGAGCCTCTGGTTGAGTATGGGAGATGTGGTGACTTTGCACCAAAGCCCGATCAGTGGATTTAAGCTACTCTCTTGATCACGCATGACCACTTCAGAATTATCACTAGTAGAAATCAGTCAAATTGTAACCACTCCATTTACAACGACTACATGCGACTTGTAGTCATTTTCGACTTGATTTGGGAATATTTGCAACTACAAGACTGACTTTCGACTATTTTGGTCATTTTCACAACTATGATGCAACTATTAGAAATTTCATCCTAGTAGTTGCATCAATTTTACATTTATTTTCATCCATTAATAGGTTGATATGTCCCATTTGTCGCAATAGTCACCAAATTAGTTGCATCCTAAAGGTATCCTACAATGACATAGGGGTGTATTTTAATGTATGTATTAAAATTATATATATAATATGCATACATATGTATATTGTTCATATAATGAATCTCAAAATTAATATTTGAACTTTGAATTTTTTTATTCAAATCTGAAAACTGATATTTCAATTATGAAAATTGTTATTTTAATTTTTAAAAATATATTAAAATTTGAAACTTCATATTTGAATCTGAAAATTGTTATTTCAATTGTTTAAAACATTATTTGAATTTGAAATTTTTCATTTGTTTCAATTTAAATTCAAAAAAACTTATTTGATCTAAAAATTGATTTTGAATTCTAAATTAATATTTTCGAATCCAAAAATAGTATTTCAATTGAGAAAATATTAATTGATCATAAAAATAGGCATTTCAATTTTGAATATTTTTATATGAATATAAAATTATATTTCAGCTCTAAAAAATTTTCATTTAAATTTGAAATAATCATTTGATTTGAACCTGGAATATCAAATTCCAAATTATTAATTTGGATTTTCAAAATTAATACTTCAAGTCTGAAAATCAGTAATTGAATCTAAAAATGGACATTTCAATTTTGAATATTATTATTTGAATATGAAAATTGACATTTCAGTTCTGAAAATTGTTATTTAAATTCAAAAAAATTATTTGATCTAAAACTTGATATTTTAATTCTAAATTATTATTTTCGAATCTAAAAATTATTATTTCAATTTCAAAAACTTTACTGAGTCTAAAAATGAGCAACTTGATTTTAAATATTTTTATTTGAACTTGAAATTTGATATTTGAATTCTGAAGTTTTAAATTTAAATTTTAAGAAATTATTTGACTTGAAAGTTGAAATTTGAACTCCAAATTATTATTTTGGATTTTCAAAATGAATATTTCAATTCAGAAAATTATTAATTAAGTCTTAAAATGGACATTTGAGTTTTGAATATCATTATTTGAATCTGAAAATCAAGATTTCAATTCTGAAATTTTTTATTTAACTTCAATAAACTTATTTGATCTAAAAATTGATATTTGAATTCTGAATTACTATTTTGGAATCTTAAATTTATATTTTAATTCAAAAAATTATTGATTGAGTTTCAACGGTTTTTTCTAGTGTTATCCATAATTAGTCACTTTAATAAATAATTATACATAATCATGTTTATTAAATCTAAGTGACACTAAATAATTATTGGTATAAGATATATTTTTATATTATATTATTTTTATTTTTATATTAGAAGAAATTAATTAAATTAAATTAATGTGACATTACTTTAAAATCATTGTAATTACTTCATATAAGAATTAATTTGTATGTGCATAATTTTTTTCTAATTGAACATAATTATTCACACTCTTTAATTTATAACTTCAAAACTGAATTAAAAATTTGGAAAAATTATAGTGTGGTTAAAATAATTATTTTACTGATTTGAATTTCACGAATTATTCTATAATAATATCATCTTTAAAAACTCTGTGATTAATCATTTATGATTAATATTTTATAATAATTTTACAATAATTATGAAAATTAATGTTATGTTTAAGAAATTATTGTATTTATAATTAATAATTACCAAGAGAAACAAAATATTTGACCTATAAAATTTTTTGCAATAATAAATGTAATTATACAGTAAGTAATGTAATTAGTTGAATAATAACTTTTCAAAATTCGTGTAAAAGTTTGCTTTTTAATAACAATTATTAATTCATTACTTATAATTTTAAAATAAATATTTAAAATATTTAATTTTAAAATTACATTCATTAAATTAGTTTTACATTAATTATATTATATATAATTAGATCAGATTCTAAAAAGTAATAGAATATTTTAAATATTTTATTTATTTAATTATTTATGAGTTATGTATTAATAACTTGTGAGCAACTAGATAGTTAATTTGTTAAATATTAAGAAGTTATTGCTTATTTAAATAATTGATAATGAATATTGAATATTTGTAATGTATAGTTTATAATTTAAATATATGTAAATTTAATAATTATTAATTAAATGATTATCTAATTATTTAGTAGTTGAATTCTTTAAAAGTTTAAAAACTATGAAAGTAAGGCATGAAGAAAATTTTGGAATTACAACTTAGTTTGTAAGGAAGTTATAACTTCAAAACTTATCCCATATTATTTGTTCTTCATTCCTATTTTGAACACTATATAAACAAGGGGGGTGTGGCCATCCAATTTTTCATTAATAAATTTGTGCACATGGGATGAGCTAATCAAAAGGTTGAACCCAAAAAAATAAAAATAAAATAATGCATAATTTTAAAGTACTTACTTCCCCAACCTACTTATCCATTTAGCTAGGTAGGTACCTAGTTTGACCTACCCATCTAGGTCGACCTATGTACCTACCTACCTAAATACATACCTATATGAATATGTACTTAACCTAGGAAGGTAAAACCTACCTATTTATTTATTTACCTAAGGAGGTAGGTAGGTAAGTAGGTAAGGATTATAAGCACCTACTTATGTACCTACTTAAGTACCTACCAACCTTTTTTAATGCCACATGGCATATTTACATTGGGCCATGTGTCATAATATAAAATCATCCAAATAGTTGAATTGAACATCTTGGATTATTTCAAAATAATAATAATAATAATTTTTTAAATAATCAAATATTAAAACACGTGGCAGCACATGATTTGCCCTCAAATTGTGACCAAAATAGTTGCATCATAGTCGCATGTGACAATACATATACAATGGAGTCAAAGGATGAAATGTATTTGTTGACTTTTTCTTTCATACAATACCCTTTGTCATTTGCAACTAGTTTATCATGTGCGACTTGTCTTAGGTGACTAAAAGGATTTTAGTTGCAAAATGTTTCTTGTAACTAAAATTTAGTTGCAAAAATCAGTTGAAAATACATGTTTTCTTTTAGTGTATGGATCATGGTCATCTTGAAATGGGAAGATTATAAATCTAAAATGTGAATGTCTAGCAAAACAACGATAATATTGGCACTCAAACCAATTGTGTAAGGCACACAAAAGATTGCCTTCAGGACATTCAAATGAAAGTAAAAACTAGCCTTTGCTTTTGAACCATTAAAAGCCCAAAATTGAAGGTAAACAACATTGAAAGTCGTCATCACTTCACGCTTTGGAAACCAATTTTCTAGCTTTGAAACCAAAGACTGAGTTGCACCTTCACATTCCTCTTTCACTTCATTAACCACACAATTGAATGCAAATTTTGTGATGAGTTTGGGACCTCCAGCACCCTCATCACTCTTGTAATATATAGGATACTTATGGCTAGCAAAAGAGAATGCAAAGTAATCTTCTTCGCCATTAAGATCAGAAAACCACTCCAAGGGAAAATTGGAATTATTTAAGGTTTGGATTGCATTGAAGTCATTAAATGCCAAGTTTTCAAATTTGGCATATGGGTCATAATAAAGTTTGTAGAGCTCTTGCTAGGCCATTTTCACAACCTCCTCAATGTTACAAACAAGCAAATCTTTGCCCTAAGCAACCTTTATCAAAGTATGAACACACTCAAGCATTAGAAGAATACATGGCAACCCCAAAATCACCTCCACATCAAACATAGAACTCAAGTTTTTCCCCACAACATTAGATTTTGCACTCTTAGAATGCATTTTAACAATGAAAGGGTGGAATTCCATGTATACCCATTTTGCCGAAGATAGCATGCTAATCCAACGAGTCCTCACATTGCAAAGGAGTTCGTTACCTTTCATCTACAACAAATCTACCAGCTTTTGAAATTCAGCAAATTTCTTCAAGGAGTGTGTAGAAAAGGCATAGAGGTTTTGAAAAAAAAACTTTAGCCAATACACCAATGGCATATCCAACAAAGTGATGACCGTGAAGTTGGTCGTGTGGGCAAAACAATGTACCTTCGTAACAAAAGGTGCGGCTTTCTCCTTGAATTGTTGTGTCACCCTTGTTTTATGGCCTTGGAAGATGCTACTACCGTTGCAATCAATGCTAACCAACTTTCATACAAGATCCTCCAACTCTAATCCACCAAAATCACCCAAAATCTTAAACATCAAAGCATAGATGTTGTCAAAGGTGGCAAATGTACTTACAGTTTCCACACAAAGCAAGATGGGAATCCTCTTCCAATTTTACACCACATACAAGTGGATAGACAACCATTGGGTGTTTTCAATTGTTGTGACTTCATTCGCACCGATTGCGATAAAGGAGGCAATAGCAAATGATGTTTTTATGGCTTCCAACATAACACAATGCATCATTTCTACCATCCCCTAGCCATAATTAACAATCCAATGTTTCCTAGAAATAGATTTCACCTTTAGTAGTTGAAACAAATTTCTCAAGCTTTCATAATCACTCATGGAATGACCATGGGAAAGTAGATGAAAAACGTCAACAAATTACACATGTTTCCACCACTACTCAAAAAGGACATTAGCTTGAAGGTAGTCCAAGACAGACATGCAATTAACAACAATGTAATAGCCCTCATTCTTTACATGTACAAAATCTTTGTTGAAAAACATTGGCCTTGGCATCTACCCCCAACATCAACACTTTGGCTTTGCAATGACCTTCATGTTTCAACAAGTTGTCCAACTTCGAGGCAAACAATTTCTTTTTCCCATTGACAAATGTACAAATCTTATAACGAACCCGATGAACTTGACCTTGCAACGAGCTTGAGGATTGAAATGGCGAAAGAGAAACACCCACGAGCACACCACACACGACATTGAAGAGCTCGAGCACACTCGACCTCAACAAATCTTGAGTGTGCACGAATTACACTCTTTCTGACCAGATAGGTACCCAGCGATTTTTCTCTTGCGCTTCTAAATCTTTCCAAGAATTTCCGGCTAGGAGTGTAGTGGAGTGTTTTGGAGCAGAATAGGTAGTCTGTGGAGTGGGCCGGGTGCTCTTCTGGAACTCCCCCACTCTGCGGGTTGTTTATTTTTGAGCGGATTTTTGGTGGAAGAAGATTAAGCAGCAACTTGTCACCATTCGTCTTTGTGTAAATGGACCCATTAGTCTAGTGGAGATTTTGATTTCTGGGTGTGTAGCTGCAGGAGTGGTTTTTGTTTGTTTGTTGTTACCACGGATTCAAGACTAACAAAGAACCCATCCAAGCAATTCGACATCGTGTACTCATTTTAGGGTTTTGATCTGGTGTTAAATCTTGAGCACAATGGGGAAGCGTTGCAGGAATGGTTTTGTTTGTTGTTATCCCACTTGAAGGACTGAAGAAACCATCCAAGAAATTCAACATTATGTACCGATTTTAGGGTTTCCATCTGGCGTTGGATCTTGAGCACACTAAGGAGGCTTCGCTGATAGTCTAAAACTACAGTGCACACAAAAGGCAGGGAACTTCAGCAGCTTGTTTTTGGGGAAGGAGGAGGAAAGTAGCTACGAGCTTGTCAAGGAATGAATATGATACCCTTTGTTCTGAGGTCTTCTTCTCTGCTGTTGCTGTGATTGTGGCTTTGAGAGTGCAATGTGTTTGGGTTGGTAGTTTTCTAGTTACCTTTGAGTCCCTGCATAGTTGGAACCATGGGAGTTGATATCTTTCCTCTTGATGATCTAATCAACTTTCACAAGTCTTCATCATCTTGATCTCCAGCAGCCTTCCACTATATGTTAGGGTTTAGTAAAGTTAGGGTTTAGGGTTTTGGTTAATGACAATGTCATGGTTTTCAACGCTAAAGCATGGGAATGGAACAAGTACTCGCTGACGATCATGGAGATGCAAGCGGCTGAACTCCAAGCGTTTTGTACACGTTACAACCTCAAGCCTGCCAAGACCGGCAAGGCAGCCATTGCAGCAACCATCGTCAACCATCTCATGGTCCCTAGGGCCGATGTGGTGACAAAACAAGATGTGCACAATGCTATTGAGGTCACTATGGAGCAGGTTACGGAAAACATTTTGGCTCCAGTAATGGAAGCTAAGATTGTGACCGTTACTGGCCAAGTCGAAACACTGCAAAATAAAGTAGATGAGATGGCTAAGAGCTTTGATACCATGCAGGATAGTGGGGAGAAGTGGAAGGAGGTCATGGGCAAGAAGGTTGACAAGGTTGCCAACAAGGTGGATCGAACAACGGATGCTGACAGGGTCAAGGCTAAGGAGGCAAACATCCAGGTCACCGGGTTGACCATGAGCAAGGGGGAAACCTCAAAACAACTTATGGAATTGGTGCAAATGGAGCTGCTCGACAGGTTGAAGGTTGCTGACTATGTGCTGGTGCAGAAGGTGCATTAGTAGATGCCGTCGGGGCGACTAGATAAGGCCACTGACAAGGCACCAGCAGTCATCATCACGCTGGCATCGGTACACGACAAGCTCACGGTGGTGTGAGCTCACAAAGGCCTGAAGGGCACTCAGTTTGGGCTCGACGAAGATTTGACTCCTGCTCAGCAAACCCAAAAACGAACTGCTTGGGCCACCTTCAAAGAGGCCAAAGAGGCTGGCGAACGGGTCTACTGGCATGGGGCCGATCTTCACATCAACCACAAAGTCGTAAACTCTCCTACTGCATAGGGGGGGGCGGGGGCCAGAAAGACTTACGCGTGTGCCTGTGGAACATCCATGAGGCCGTTATCACAAAGCTAGAAACACATGAACATCTGTTTGACCTATTTCAACATGTTGACGTTGTTTTGACAGAAACACATCACTTCCCGGGCGATACATTCCCGGTCTTATCGGGGTTCTACTGTTTTGATGTTGCCAGGCCTGTGACTCCACAGGGTGTCGTTCGAAAGCATAGTGGAGGCATTGCAGTACTAGTCAGGGAAACATGGGCAAATAGTATTGTTGTTTGGAAGACTGCAAGGGATGGGACTAGGATTTGGCTGCGCTTGGGCAATGCTTTCCAAAGGCCTTTGTTCCTGTGCATAGTATATGCTACTCCACAAGGCTCGCCATATGCGAACAACAGCCTGTTTGAACACATATGCCAAGAGGTTGGAGAAGCCATGAGCTTAGGTGGTGTGCTTTTTGCTGGGGATTTCAATGCAAAGATAGGCACAAACATTGACTTTATTGATTGCAATCAACTAGCAGATGTGCTGCTGGTGCCACAGGCCATTGAAGACACCCTGCCCAACGATATGTTGGAGCGCCAGAACCGCGACACCATCACGACTGGCTAGCATCGTGAGTTCCTGGATCTCTGCAAAATTACTGGGCTATTCATCCTCAATGGCCGCACACCAGGAGACATATCAGGGGAGTACACATGCCTATCCAATAAAGGTTTTAGCACTGTGGACTATTTTCTTATAACAGCTGACCAATTAGAGGGTGTCAAGCACTTAGAGGTTAATTGCGATGAAAAGTACTCATGTCACAAAGATGCGCACTCTGATCATAAACCATTGGTATTTACAATCACACAGCAGTGGCAACCCCCTCTTGTTCAATAAAAGGCAATCAAACACCTACCACGTTTCAAATATGACACTGCCAAAGCAACCGAGTTTAGCAGGAGTGTACAACATAACATCGGTGTCTAGGCAAGCCCAGATGTACTTGATGCATCTGACGTACAAACAACAGTTAATCTATTATAATAGTGCATCACATAATCTGCAGAAGAAGTGTTTGGAAATAGACAAGTGGCCTTAGGAAAAACAATAAAACATAGCCACAAACCCTGGTTTGACATAGAATGTCGCCAGACCAAAAGCCGGTTTGCTAAATTGTCACATGCGCACCCAGATAGGCAAGTCAGACTTAAGCAAATGAAACAGTTGTACAAATGGAAGAAACGTGCTTATGATGTGCTTAAGGCTAAACAACTATGTGGTTTAGCGAAGGTAGATCCTACAGCGGCATTCTGGAAGCGGTACCGCAAGCGTGCTTAGGGTGTCAAAAGCATCACCAGCGAAGCGTTCAAGGATGGCTTCCAACAACTGCTCCAGCCTTCGGCAGCACCAACCCAGTAGGAGATGTGACAAGTGCCACTATTCAAGCCCATGTGGTCTCTTTTCCACCCAATGGTATTGATTGCGGACAGTTGAATGTTGACATCACACTAGTTGAAGTACAGCAAGCGTTCCAAAAGTTAAAACGACACAAAGCTACAAGCATTGATGGCATCAAACCAAAGTTCCTTTTGGATGCGGCTACTGCCTTGCAACAACCACTATTGATTGTTTTTAACAAAATTCTGCGCGAGGGCTATTGTGAATCATTCTCTGTTGGGATCATACATGCACTGTACAAAGGGGGTGACTGTAGTCAATTTGACAATTACAAGGGGATCATAGTAGGACCAGTCTTAGCCAAGGTGTTTGTAATGATTCTTGAGTCCCGCATCAGTTAATGGGCGAAGACCAATGATTTACGCGCAACGGGACAGGCTGGTTTCAGAAAGGACTTTAGGACAACATATAACTTGTTTATTTTTCGCACTTTGACCGAACAAGCCAGATTTCAGAAAAAGAAGTTATACACTTGTTTTGTGGACTTCAAAAAAGCCTTTGATACAGTACCAAGGGACCTGTTGTGGCAAGTGTTGGAGGGACTTTGCATCAGTGGGCGAATACTGGAGTGCTTGCGCTCCATGTACCGTCAAGACCAGGCCTGCCTGCACCATCCAGAGGAGGGGCTCACGCCCACTTTCCTCTGCCGCATCGGAGTGAAACAAGGATGCCCCCTTAGCCCATTCCTGTTCGGCCTCTTCATAGATGGCCTAGAGAAACGGCTGAATGCTTTGAAGGGTGACACACCACCAATGTTGGGATAGCTAGTTGTTCGCTTGCTTTTGTATGCAAACGACTTAGCTCTCATGTCACACACTCTTGCTGGATTGTAGAAGCAACTGGATGTCTTGCAAGCTTTTTGTTGTGAACGTCAGTTGACTGTGAATGTTAAGAAAACCAAGGTTGTTGTGTTTGAAGCACGCAAGTTTATGTGTTAGGCTTTTTAGTATGAGGGCGAGGCTATAGAGCAACTAAACTTTTTCAAGTATCTAGGTGTTGAGCTACACAGCACAAAATGTATGCAAATGGCAATACAACGATTAGCAATGTCAGGGAAAAAGGCAGTTTTTGCATTGCAACGCAGATGCGCAGAGTTGCGCATCTTTGACCCAACATTACAATGCCAACTGTTTGATGCACTAGTCAAACCAATGCTTAGCTATGGGTGTGAAGTATGGTTAGACCACATGGTGCGCGAACAGTTAGAAGTGGTTCATCGGGCTTTTTTGAAGTCATCGCTGAGGGTCAACACCACGACATCCAGTTACATCATGCTGGCAGAGTTTGGTAGGTTTCCCCTAGAAATATTTTGGTGGCAATAGACCATGCGCTTTCTCTCACGTGTCAGTTCTGAGGTAGACTCAAATCGCATGCTTAGGCTAGCTTATGATGTACAGCTACAATTGCTTGCAGCTAGGCGAAAAGTCTTACTCAAGAACCAAAGTGCTGTGGGTAGAAAGAACCGATTGCCTGCTTGCTGGCTAGCACAAGTAGATGAATGATTATCGACGTACAATTTGTGCATCGATAGCGATCAGCTACCACCATGTGCTCACCTCAAGCAGTTGGCTGAAAGGCAATACATTGTACACCATCAAGTGGCTGCAGCTGATTCCAACAGGGTGAGAGCCTATTTGGGGTTGAATAGCTCAGCACAATATGGGTACAAATAATACCTCTCCAGGGTAGACAATGCATAGCTTAGGAGAAGCTTGGCACATTTTTGTTGTGCGAATCACAAGCTGCAGATTGAGCTAAGAAGGCAAATCAAGCCAGTGAAGGTGCCGGTGCAGTAGCGTTACTGCAAATTGTGCAAATTGGGTGCGGTTGAAGATGAGGACCACTTCTTGTTGGTTTGCCCTACCTATCAAAGTGTTCGAAAGAGGTTTAGAGGTTCATTGCCACTAATTGCCATCACACCTTTGGCTAAATTGTTGAGCTGTCAGCAGCAAGGCATCCTTGCTAGATTCTTAATGCAATGTCAAACAGTTAGATTTGAATTACTTCATCAGACTTAACGTCAATTAGGTTCTGGCTCGGGCGTTGTTTGGCCCACTTATTGATGTTAAATTGTAAGTAAGTAAGTAAGTAAGTAAGTTCATTGAAAATTGATTCCGCCCATGGTAATAGTGTTGTCCAAACATCTTGGAATTTTCAAACTCCATCATACATTTTCCTCCTCTTCTTTTCTTGATTTTTTCCAGTTACATCATCAACAACATTTTTACCTTTGTCATTATCAAAGGACACTATAATAGGAGTAGAAGGTTCGAAATTAGGAATGCATGATGGACTAGTCTCATTTTGAGGGGGTGAAGAAAGAGGAAAAATTGGCCTAAATTTAAAACCATTTGGGATTTGTGGAAGGGCCATGAATTTGGACTTTGTAGAATTTTAAAAAGTTTTCAATGTGCAAGTTTTGACTCTTGAGCGATGAACACACATGGTCTTTAAAGTTTAAACCCTAAACAAATTTGAACCCTAAGTTATGAACACACAAATATTCACATTCCCATGAATTGCATGAAAAGCTTAGAATTTAAAAGAAAAACCCTAAATATTGCGCTATGGAGTTGGGACTTCATATTCTATATATTAAAGAAATATTCTAAATTTAGAAATAAATTAGACTCTTAGAAAACTTAGAAGTTAGAAAAAAAAATCAATCATCAAAATTGGAAATGAAGAAGGAAAGTTTGAGTTTAGTGAAACTTGTTTGGCCTTCAAATTTTGCAGCTTCTTGAGTTTCCATTCTTGCATTTTGAAACTCCCTAACTAGCAAGCAATCACGTAACCGTACGCCATATCTCCCCCTCTAAATCAAAAGCTCTGAAAAATTAAAATCCATCAATCTATTGAAAAAGGAAGTAAAACATTTAATGCAAAATGGGATTGCATACATTGCCAATCCATTGGGAATTGTGTGTAGTAAATACAACCGCACTAGTTTCATGCCCAAAATCCAATGATAATTAATTTAACCCTAAAAAATCTACACCTAAAACAAGTGTTGGTGAATTCTCCCACTATGAAAAATCATGTCTACAAAGATTAGACATGCATGCAACTATATCGTCACGGAAATTACTATGCAACTAGGGTACAATTACAATATGGAAATACAATGAATTAATAATTAAAATGTCACGTCAAAATATTTCATAGTTGTAATTTAGTTGCACATTAGTTACAACTTGGACTCTATACAAGTGTATGTACACAAAGTATATATGGTGATAATCAACCGTAGTTTGACCATGACCACAAGTTGTAGCGAAATGGTTAATCTCAATTGTGTTACAACTGATGTAGCTTTAGCACTAAGTGAACAACTACTTTACAATTAGCATATGGCATTGATGTGTACGATCATGCCACGTGTATGGTTGGTAAAGGTTCATAACATTTGAAACTTGCAACTTGTTTATAATTAAGAGTCAATTAAATTGGCTAGTTTTACAACTAAGTTACAACTAAATGTGCCACTATGATTTCATTGCATAACTACTACTTGTCCACTATTTTGGAACTAAAATGTTCAACTCATTTAGAATTAGTTGTCAACTATGTGACAACTCATACTATTAAAAGATTTACAGAATGTGCAATTCATTGAAAGTGTAAATACAGGCCTAGGGTTTATGAATCCTTTTAGTGAAATGCAAAGTGTAAACCCATTAATCCATTTAGTGAAATGCAAATGTAGATTACTTGATTGCTTTGTGGACTATTATGTACTATCAAGGCAATCGTAATGACTAGTGGTGGTAGTCTAATAGTCTTTGTATGGACTTCTATGTAATGTTGACTCTAAAGTCCCTAAACCAACTTGTCCATAGGATTAGTAATGATTATGGTGAGATCCATGGACTGTTACTGTAAAAAATTAGAATTTTATGGACCTACATACAAGTTTTATGGATTGTTGGCTACATTGAACACTTTTACGTACTAACAAGTCCTTAAATGTCCTTGTTACAAGTTTAGTGTTGTAGATGCATTTTACATTTCTATATGTGCATGTAAGTCCATAAATGCCTATTACAAGTCCAATGTAATCTACATTTCACACTTTTATATGTGCTTGTAGGTCCATAAATGTCTATAACAAGTCTAATGTTTGTTATTCCTTGGATCAAATGAACAACATAGTATCTAATTGGTCTACACAAATCATAAATTTCTCAGAACTCATGTACATGGATTCATTAGAATTGTACATGTCAATCTAAATGATTCCTCATATTTTTGTGTTGCTAGTATGTTATTACAAACTGAATTTTATTTGAAATTCAAGAAAGCAAATCCAAATGCGATAATTGGAGAATGGACAGTTCAAGGGTTCAAACCATTCTTTATGAAACCAATTAAGGAAAAAAATACATGTTGAGCTAGATGAATTGTGGCAAAGGTTAAATAATTTGAAGGTAAAATTTGAACTTCACCATAGTGACGAATGTGAATGTAGATGTTCATCTATGTGTCTTCATGCTAGCCATTCTGGATGTGGTGCCTCATCCAAGGTGTATAAAAGCATTATAGAGATGTGGTAGTTGATTATGTGTGAAAAAGGCAAAGAGGAAGAATGGCATAAGATTAAATGTTTGTATGGTTGATGTGGTGACTATGGTGTGGAAAATTTCCCATTCTGTTCAGAAGAAATCACTAGTTCTAGTGAAGCCTTAGTAGAATGGAAGAGATTTACCATGGAAGCAACCATGTCTAGGTTTGGTAAAACTTTGAAAAAGCTTACATTGGTTTACAAGAAAACAAGCAATGATGAGTTTGTTCACTACTTGAAGCCAAAGTTACAAACCTTTGTAAGGCACAACTTTGTGTTTAGATGGCAAGACAAACAATTCAAAAGTAGTATCAAGTCTTACCCGCATCAAATTGTGGTATCTATTGTAGACTTTGCTAAAAATTACACTTTTGAAACCCAAAATGAAATCCAATATATGCATTGGAATAGTTATTAGATTAACATACTAGTGCACATAACCTATCGTCACAACCCCCATCCTGATCTTTATGACAAACAATCACAAATTCTAACTGAATATTACTTTTACATTTTTGACAATCGAAAACATGATTTTGAGTTTGTTCAACACTACTTCAAGCTTCATTGGGAGTACATGGTGGCCAATGGTTATGCACCGGAATGGCATTGGGTTTGGAGTCATGGCTATGCCTTTTAGTTCAAGAGTTCCAAGCCATGGTTCTTTGTAAGCAAGTGTCTCAATTTGACTCGAAGGTGTAAGATGTTTTGGAGATTTTTTAGAAGTGGACATGGCAAAGGCCCACACAATGGTGTAGGAACAGTGATCAAGAGGTTTTTGCGCAGGGAACAACTTGATGTTCATGGTGTAAAGCTCCCAAATGCAAAGGAGGTGGTGGATTTTCTACGCAAGCATTTATCTAAGAGGCTTGAAACATCATTTATTGGTGTGAGGAGGCCTTTACAACGGGTACTTTGGCTTATGAAGGCAGATGAGGTTTGGCGAAACTCAAGTTCCTTCAACTATGACCCTATAAAAAGAACTATGAAGTTACATTCAATATGTGCTACTAATAAGAAGAATCTAACCACCTTTATGGTAAAGGACCTAGTTGTTTTACCATAATGCTTCTCCATCATACATCATAGTCCCATCATGAGTGGGTCCGTGCTTATGGTAAAACACGTAGATGGAGATGTTTTGGCTATTACCTTGGATGTTGGTGATATTTTTGCAATCAATGCGAAGACTAGAAATTCGGAGGATGCAAACTTTTGGTTAGTCTATTGCACCAAACCTCTTCATTAGGTCAAAAAATCTTTCATAGATAAGTGAGGGACATCATTTGCTAAAAACAATGATGTGGTAGCTAGTTTATACTACCAAAGGTGGGGTAGTAGTGAATCATCATATGTGTTGTTGAAGGATTCGCATTTGGTTTACATGCATGTTCATTTTGTATGAGCTGTGAAGTTTTTAATGCCACCTAAAGATCATAAGGTTAATGACAACAATCTAGGGTGTATGAATTAACTACTAATACTTTTGTAGGCATAGATCCATAATTGCCCGATTAGAAGATGATTAAGGTGTGGTTAGTTTTTCCATCATTGTTATTATGATTATCTACAGTTGATGTTGTTGGATAGATTTTGTAAATTCAAGTGCTTATAATTATTAATACACATTGTGTTCCAAAAAAATAGTCAACTTCCAGGTTTTAATTAATTATGACCCTTATTGTTAGCAATATAATTTGGATTCATCTTGTATGGTGACCAAGTGTTCAACATGATGATTAAAAGTAGTTTTGGAGAAGGCCTTCAATTGAATACTTACCTTGGGTGTAGGTTAAATGGACTGCTTTATGGTGTGATTTCCACTTTGTATTGACCGGATGTCTTTATTTCTGCTTACACATTAATGTTAAATGTGTAGAAAAAAAAGTTAATGCAATTGTGGTTTTATGTTGTTCATGCAATGTACTTAATTATTAAGTATGCATTCATTTTTCCCATCTTGAAGGTTGATTTTAAGTTGCACATGGAGCCTTTCTGGTTAATGTTTGATCTATGGAGGGATCCATTCATGGGAGAGGAGACTTGAGATAAAAAGGCAGTTTTCATATGGCAGATTTAGAAATGAAAGTTACCACAAAACAAATTTGGTATGTTGGAATTTTATAATGTTCTTGATTTGGTAATTGATAATGCTTGGGTTTCTAATGACGAATTCAAAAGTGAAAATTGCCACAAAAGACAAATTGGTGTTGGAAGTTCATAATGTTTTTGATGTGGCAATTGATATTGGTTGGGTTTCTAGTGACATATTTAGAAATGAAAATTGCCACAAAAAATAAATTGGTATGTTGAACCTTCATAATGAACTTCTAAAGTGGTAATTAATAATGCTTGGGTTTTCTATGATGGATTCAGAAGTGAAAGTTGCTACAAAAAAAAAATTGGTATGTGGGAAGTTCATAATGTTTCTAATGTGGTAATTTACAGTGCTTGGGTTTCTAGTGATAGATGTAGAAGTGAAAGTTGCTACAAAAAGTAAATTTTGGTATGTTGGAAGTTCATAATCTTTTTGATTTGGTAATTGACAATGTTTGGGTCTCTTGTGACAAATGTAGAAGTGAAAGTTGCCACAAAAAAAAAATTGGTATGTTGGAATTTCATAAAGATCTAGTGAAGTCCCTACACGTTTGCGTGCCTAGCCCGCGTAACGAAGGTATAGCAAAAATCTTTTTTTGAATTTGGTAATTAATAGTGCTTGGGTTTTTGGTGATAGATTCCAAGATGAAAGTTGCCACAAAAAACAAAATTTGGTATGTTGGAAGTTCATAATGTTTCTAAGTAGTAACTTACATTGCTTGGGTTTTTGATGACAGATGTAGAAGTGAAAGTTGCCACAAAAAGCAAATTTTGGTATGTTGGAAGTTCATAATATTTCTAATTTAGTAATTGACAATGCTTGGGTTTCTTGTGACAAATCTAAAAGTGAAAGTTTCCATAAAAATGAAGTGAATGTTTAGATTAATTTCAAGTTTAGTTTATTCCTTATGTTGTATATGATAAATACATGAGTTTCTAATGACAAATGCAAAAGTCAAAGTTGCCACCAAAAATAAAGTTAGTTTGGTATGTGCATATGTGTCGTAGATTTAATTGATTTGTCATGTGGTAATTGATGGGTACTTGAAATTTTGTGACATGTAAAGATGTAGATCAAGTGAAAGTGGAATAGATTAACATGGGGAATACAATCCTTGTAGAATTTTTGTTTAATTACTAGTGGGTTTGTTACCTTGATGAATTTGTTACATGGCATTTCCCATGTTCAACTTGTTTTGGAGCATGGACTTGGTTATGGATAGAACTTCATAATGGATTTCAAACCCTTAAAACACAAGTCCCACTTGGTGAAGACCTGCTCTATAGATTATAACTAAATGAAAGCTTGTGTTTGAAGGTTCTAGAATTATGTTTTTTAGTTGGCGAATACATATGTTAGTTTTGGAGGTTTAAGTTGGTTGTAAAACTTATATAGAATGTACAAATTATGGAGGACATTTTTTGGCTCAATTCAATACCCTTCTTTTACATAAAATGATCTGTATACACATAAATGCATAATATACATAAATATTAAAATACTCAACCGTGGTAAGTGCCTTGTCATTTTAGCAAGGATATACATATAGTGATTATTACAATGGATGAATGCATGTAAAATGCATGTATTATGTAGGAACTTGAATAGCCATAATTGAAAAAAATTATTCAACAAAGAACGAGTCCTATAATGCATAGATAGAGTTTAAATTAATATTAATACAATGCCATACACTACACCAAATATGGATCTCATTCAGTCAATTTTTACATCAAAAGTTGAAACAATTGTAAAATATATCTTTATACATCCATAACAATGGTCCAATAATGGCAGTAACATAATTTATTTGATATGAAACAAGTTCTAGCCAATGGGTGCTTCCACTAAATTCATGAAACATATGAGAAAGTTATATATATATTTCTTTCCCCTATAGACTCACCAAACAAGTTCTTCAATAATGATAGCTTTAAAACTATAATATGAAAGGGTGCAAGTACATAGAAAGGAGCCAATGGGATTACTTTACAATTTTTCATATGAAAGAATTTTTGAATGAAATCTTTTGAAACTTGTTATTAAAAATACACATAGTTGACCCAATAGATCACATGTTTTTTGTTAATCATTGTTGAATATATATGAATATTTCAAAGTGTGTAAGTTCTATCAAATTTTGCATTCATCTTGAAAATTTATCATAATTTTGAATCATACCAAAATATGTTAACTACTTTAGGTTTTTGTTTTTTGTATCATAAATTACAAATTTGTTTTGAATGTCATGCACATTACACTCCATTTACACGTGGTAAAGGACTCTTGATAATTTTAAAATTTTTAAAATACTTTGAATTTTTAAAATTTTTAAAATTCCATATCTTTTAAATTGTGAGTGTTTTTTGAACTTGGGTAGTAGGTTGTTATCATGTAAATTTTCTTTACCATCAAAATTATGTTATTACAATAGTCCTTTACCTGGTCCTTTGTAAAATTAACCACATCCGACGCAACACCTATTCAAGTTCAAACATCCTTTTTTTAAACCAAAACCCAGAATTTAATTTAATGAGTTTTTAATTTGAATTCCTCAACTTTCGTATTAGTCACTTAATAGAACTTGGAATGATTAACATAACTTTAAAATGTCACAAGAAAAACATATGTTAAAAAGTTCATAATTTTTACCACTATCTGACATGGTTTTTAGTTCCTTTCTTTATACTCACACTCGAAAGGATAACATGTTTAATTTTTCTCAAAGGCGTAGATAGCGAGTTAAATATTTTTTCCTATGCAATTGCAACTCTATTATTAGATGGATTTGTCTACAACTCTCCATTCAATTGATGTACCATACTAAAAGAAACAACAATGTTTGATGAAAAATACTACTTGGGGCAGTATCTAAGGGAAATTTGTTCAATTGAAAGAAGAATACATGTAGTTCAAAATCTATTAAAAAAGGTTAGCCTTCATAAATGATGCTTACAACGGGAAAAATATATTTGTTCATAATAAGAAATTATTCCCATCAATAGGTAGTACTTCAACTTTGAAAACTTAGAAACTTGGCAACAAAGAAAAACTGTGCAAGTTAGTTACAATACACATGTGATTTGTTAAGATATTCTGAAACTTATGTAACAGACATCATGAATTTTGCCAATAATACCTCATGTTAAATTGTAGTTTTAATCTAAATTATAACTTAAGTTTGAAAAACAACAAAAATGAGAAGGAAAAAACTCACATGTATAATATAGTCCATCATGACACCAATGCTTCGACCTTGAACACACCTATCAAAAATCCCTTGCCACAAAGTTGACCAATAAACCTTCAAATAGAAAATTGAACCTAAAAAAAACCACAAAAAACCACCAAACAAAAGAAACTTGGAGAATGTGTATATTGTGTCAAAACTCTGGATATGTTTCAAGGGTTCAAAATACAAATGAAACATGAAATGTATGTTTCAACTATCTATCAAAACCATAACAAAAAATAAAATGAAACATACATTTTGACACGCCCCCAAGTTCCTTGTTGGGCCCAAAAGGGTCCAACTATGTCAAAGCACAGAAGTAGTTGGAACTTGGTGTCGCTCCCAGCTTCCAGAACTACAAGGGGTAAGAGGGGCGTGCTGAAAGCTCCGGGATTAGACTAGGAAGAGGGACAACTATTTAGTTACTCAGTCCTGCATTCAAAACCAACCAACAAGTTGCTTAATTCACATTCTGGGGCACCCTTGGTGTTAGGACAAGCCACGAGCAACACTGGACTCACTTGACTCACCATGGCCCGAACTCAGGGGAAGCCATCACCTTCCCCCATATAGTATTCTCTCTGACTTTCCACCTTACTTGCATCCAAATGGCACTTTTTCCCGGGACCCAAAGTGGAGTCCCGAAATTGTCCCGGTTTGGACTCTCGAGACTTTGGGCATTCATAACTTCTTGCTTCAACCTCCGATTGGGACGAGGTTTGAAGAAAACTTGTAGCTCTCCTTTAGAGCTTTCCAACAGTGTGTTGCATTCCACCTGCACACACCAGGATCGGGTTGATTCCCGACTTTTAATGGTCGGGAGTCAAACTGCCAGTTTGACTCCCGGCCCTTCTTTCGACCATAACTTGTGCTGCAGATGTCCAAATGGCTCATGCGAGGCCATTTTGGACATTTTCACTTCAAGACCTTTCCAACGGTACAAAGAACACCTGAATGCAAGGTTTTTTGACCCCTACAATTGCGTTCTGAGTTTTCGGGAGTCCCAGAGGACTCCCAAGTCCCATTTTTCGAGAGTGTGAGTGGCGACCTCACACTTCCTTCAAAGTGGGGTTGCGACACATTTAGTATACAAAACATTTGTACAATTTTGAAACTACACATGTGTAATTCATGTATAGTAGACAACTTACTATTACACCACATTCACTTACTTTTGGGTGCTTTCGGTTGTTTTATAAACTTAAAAGTTGCTTGTCAGGTTGTCTTTGCAGTTAAGACTCTGTTTACAACTAGTGTTTTTTTTTTCTTACACTTTTTATTTGTATTGGCATTAGGTTCATTAAGCATACCTTGGCGGCCCTAGGAATTGGACTTCTTTTTTGCTTGTGGTTTTCGAAAGCCCTCATGGTGTTTGCTAACTTCATCATCTTGGTCATCAACTTTTCTTTTCTTGTTTAGAAGAGGATGTTCACCATCTTCACTTGATGCACCTTGGTTTTCTTGAACATCTATGCCATCTACCTCAGAAGTGTCCATGTTATCAAAATCATGCATTGCCATCATCTTCATTTGCAATTTCCATATGTAATTCTTTCTTTGTTGTCGAAGGTTTCATTACCACTGGGTCACCCTTTTGTTTTCCATCAAAAACATGTGCTTGTGTAGCAACCTCTAAAAGTGTTTGGCTTCTATCCTTCAATAGGCTGGTGACTTCAATTTCCACCACATGTGGACTAGTTTGTTGCTTCATATGTATGTTGCCCACACTTGGGCTAATGTCTTGAACCTTGTATACATTGCCTGGAATTATTTTGAGTATGAGTACCACCTTTAAACAAAAATGGTTGGGTTCATAATAGACTAATGGATGCAAGTTCAAGCTTCATTCAATTAACCCCTATGAAAATATCACACAACCAAGCATATCAAGATTTACAAAAAGGTTACACACACCCAATGAATCAAATATTTCATAGGTCCAACTCAGGATAATCCAAGTACTCTGCCCCACAAAATTCATCTTACTGTACATAAAATGTACACAACTTTTACATAAATCTGAACCTCCATATAGACTTGAGGAGTATCCAAGTACTCTCCGACACAAAAGTCATCCTAATGTACACAAAATGCACATAAGTTGTCCATAAATTAGAACTTGCATATACATGTAAGGACATCCAAATACTCTATCACATAGAAGCATCTTAATGTACATAAAATACTCACAATGGTACACAAAACTAAACTTGCATACACAATTAAGGACTATTCAACTACTAAAAAGTCATTATGAATACACAATAAGCTCACACAACTACATAAATTGCAACATTTGTAAACACATTCAAGGATTTTGCAAGTTCTTCCATCACAAAACTCACCTATTGTACATCAATCTTCACAGAATTACACAAATTAAAACCTACATGGACATTTAAATATTATGCAAGTACTCATACATCATAAGTCACTTGTTATATATCAAATTCAAGATCACACTACACAAATCAAACGTGCACATACACATAAGGAATTTGAAAGTATGTTAGGTCTCATTGAAGTCACAAATTAATATGTAATGTGTTTTTCCATAAACAAAACATCCAATTGTAAAGAAACATATGGAGACTTAACCACTTGATAATCATAAGGGTCTATATTTGAATAGGCAATTACATTGCTATGGAATAAATGTTATGCAAGGAGTATTTTGAAACAACTTCTACGTGTTAGATCACATAACACAAATGTGACTTTAGGCGAAGTTTCATGTACATTAGATTGGCACAAAAGACTTTGGTGTCAACCATGAACTTCATAATTGTTGACTTGGGATGGAAATTCAATTTAACCACATGTGGACAATTTATTAGCTAATTGAAGCCCATGTTCAAAATGTTTTACCCAAAATGACACCAAAGAACATTTTATAACTAATAGTTTCTATACACAAATCCACATGACTACCAACAACAAATTTGAAACCGAATGAAGTAAGTTTGTGTACTTACATTTTCTTACTATTGGTTGTCTATAAGGTTCAACCATTGTTCCACTCCTAGGCTTGATGATTCCTGCAAAATACCACTAGACTTCATGCATTTCTTCCCCACATAACGCATCAATTGACACACTCTCAAGCCCTTAAAGGATCCAAATGTGAGTCCAAGTAGAAGACAACGGAAGAGGGAGGAGTCGGGGCACACTCCTTAATTCACAACATTTTGAGGGGTAAAGGGGCGTGTTGGAGCTCCGGGATGGGACTAGGAAGAGTTGACAAGCTTCACTCATTCACACGGGCCTGCACACAACCCACACAAAGTGATTAATGCATAGTTGGAGCACCTTTGGTGCTAGGACGAGCCACGAGCAACACAAACACATTAGATTCACCATGGCCCGGACTTGGGGGAAGCCACCACCTTCCCCCTTATAGTATACTCTATGGCTGGCCACAGAGCCTACATCCAAATGACTTTTCTCTCCTGGGATTCTTCAATGGGAGTTCCGAAATTGCGCCAGTTGGGACTCCCGCAACTTTGGGGCCCCATAACTTTGCGAGTAGACCTCGAATCGTGATGTGGTTTACAGCAAAGTTGTAACCCTCATCGAGAGCTTTCCAACAGTATGTCACACGCCTCTGCAACCAAGTAAATCGGGTCGATTCCCAACTTTTTCTGGTCGGGCATCAAATTGGCAATTTGACTCCCGGCCGTTCTTTTGGCCATAACTTGTGTTTCAGATGTCCAAATGAGCAATTTGAACCCATTTTAGACATCTACGTTCCAAGAGCTTTCTAATGATATAATAAAAACCACAAGCCATTGAGTTTTGACCCCTAAAATCGTTCTCTGAAATTTTGGGAGTCCATCGGGACTCCATTTCCCAAAGTGGGAGTTACCTTGGGAGTGTGAAGGTTCACTCCCTCATACTCCTTCACACTTTTTACACTCTTGGGAGTATGTGATGTGACTCCCAAGCTTGCTCTTGCCTTGATTCCCGGGCTTCCTCTTGCCTTGACTCTCGGGCTTCCTCTTGGCCCGCAACCTTGTAACCCCTTTGCCTCGATTGCAAGCCCAAAGCTAGGGTTGTGACATCAATGCACTTTGTGAATTGACTAAAGTGGACAAATGCACACTAGTAATGGTAAACATGTTTATAAGTTGCAATTTGTCTTGACCACACCAATTTAAAACCCATCCCACAAAAAGGACAATGTTCGGCCCAAATGCATGTTTGCTCTTTGCTTTCCAAATTAGTTGATGGAACGGGAAAACAAGAAGATGTAACCAACCCTTTTTGAAACCTCATATGCAGGAATCGTACAACATTTTCATTTCATTGGGCATGTCCAAGTTGTCCTTTTAAGGCATACATAGCACCCCCAACATTATCTAAATACTTACTCAATTTTTGGTAAGCAGAGACCCCTACTTCCACAAGACCCTTGAATAAATCAACAACACCTTTTTATGTCAAATTTTCGTTGCAAATCTTTCCATTTTTCTTCAGTGTTGTTTTCCATCTTGGTGAGTAAGGTAAATAAAAGTTCCTCCGCTTCCCGGAGATGATTATTACGATCCTCCATTTGGCTATAGGCTTTTACTGCCACCATAACACCAACTTACGTTTTAGTTCTTCAATGGTAGCACTTGTTATCACAAAAAAAACAACCTTAGCCAAGTAAACCCTAAATAATCTACACATTGACTTCACAAACAACGAAAGCAATAAAGGATGTGGACAACATGTTTTGACACCAAAAACTTGACATCTAAAACCATTAGTATATAGACAAACTTCACCTATAAGAATGGAGAACCCAAAAACAATCCAAATTTTTATGATCTTTGTTGCATTTGATGCTTAAAAGAACATTCCAAACATGATTTTGAAATTGTAAAAACCTTCAATGGTTCAAATTTGACACATTAACTTGAAGTTATAGGTCCAATAATGTAAAAATGCACAAAGTTTTTAGGGGAAGAAACACACCATGAAGAAGATGATTATAAAAACTTGACCTTTTTAACTATTTTCAAAACTGCCACAAAATTGTGTATAGATAGAAGTGAGGGAAGAAAACACAGAAACAACAACAAAAAAGACTTGAAAATCAAGGGAAACCCTACATAATAATCTTTAAACTTTGTTGCCTCTCGGTTTTCAACTTTAGAATACTAAAGAAATGGAACTCAATGTACTTACCTATGCATTTGACTACTTGGCCATGCACCTCTTCCATATGTGGCCCTTCATCAGCTTCTTCATCAAAGTTAACGACATCCACTTGCTCTGAGGACGTCCTTGCTTTGTAGCATTGTTGTTCACTATTCATCCATTTGGCATACATAGCCTAGTTCATAGCTTTCCCCATCCTTTCACAAGCTAGTCCTTTAGACATTCCCAACAATATCAACCTTAATGCTGGCATACAAGGCTTTTGGTGGACCACCATCCACAATTTCTCTATTTTTTTAATAAATACAGGATCCTTTGTGAACTCATAGTTGTAGCCATTCTTGTTCACAATAGGACCAAAAAGTTTGCTAATGTCCTCCAAAGTAATGTCTCTTGCAACTTTTACACATTTTGACTCAAAACTTCATAACACAGTTCGTATTTCTTTGCAAATTCCTTCCCTAGAAATCAGGCCACCATTTCCAAGCTACAGTATTGGAGCATACAAAGGTGCAGCAAAACCTACCCTAGTTTGTCCTTTCAAATGTCCTTTGCCTTTTTGCTTCACTCTTCCTGTCAAGTTGTCAAATTTGCAAATACTTGAAGGTGGTGCCTACCATGCCATCATTTCCCTCTAATAAATCTCAAGTTACAAAACAAATAAACTGACGTAAAACGTGAAGTGAATCATATGGGCTTCACATCTATGTGCAACCCAAGTGTTGATAGTCCTTCTGATTAACGATAATCAACACCGTCCAAATTTGAAACGCCCATGTTCTTGTGAATGAATTGGTGCCTAATACTTAATCCCTACTAAAAATTAGAGCCCAGTAACCTACCCCACCTAGTAAAAGGACAACTCAGATTAGTTCGAAGTACTAAAATTGAATGGTTGTCCTTTCTTGGACAATCATGCACCTTTTTCAAAACATTGTTATGGACTTCAAAATGTAAACAAAACTAGTCCACTCTAGGTTGCAAATACCATGAAGAAGAAATTGATTGTCCTTGGAGGGAAGATGAAAGACAACCTTCCAAAAAGAGACCAAATGTTTCTTCTAATTCCATATCTAGTTTTTTTGTTACAAAAGAACCTTTTAAGAAAGATGATGTGCAACCAAAACAATTTTTGGAAGATTTGAGTTTTTTAATTGTCAAAAACCATCTTCCTTTACAATTTGTAGAAAGTAGTTGGTTAAAAAGATTTAGTATGCATTTGGGTCCTCGAATTGTTTTTCCCTCCAATTTTTTTTTTAATGAATTACTACCCAAATTAGTGGAAAAAATAAAACAATTATATGTTTTGGCAACTTTAGTAGAATGTCATTCTACAACTACAAGCTTTGATTTGTGGATGTCAAAAGTTGAACATGATATTTTTGCATTGGGATTAAATTTTTAGGAGATGATTGGCAACCAAAGCACATTACCCTTGGTCTTTTTGAGCCAACAAACACTATTGGACAAACTTTGGGTAAAAGGTTGACATAATTGTTAGATAGTTATGCATTGAGGAGAAAAATTATTGCTTATGTCAAGCATGAGGGATCTAATCTGAACACTATGATTATAACCCTAAAATCAATTGTAAGTTGTGATATGTTGAGTTTGGAAAAAAGTTTTCAATGCACTTTTTTGAGCATGCATTTTTGGGTATGCAAGAATTGCCCTATTGGAAAACCTGGTGAATTTGGAAAAAATAATATTTTTGAGAACCTAGTCGATTCTCACCAGCCCATATATTCTCATAACATAATGTAAGAACTGGAACCGATCGGTTCTCACAAAAAAGTGAGAACCACCCAACACTGGTATAAACCAATGTTGGCCAGATATTGAGTTTTGAGTCAGTTATTGATTTTTTGATAATCTATTAAATCGAAAACCACCCAGTATTGAATTTTCAAAATCTAATACAATAGTACCTTGGCGTCTTTAATCTGTCAAAATTTCAAAAAAATTACTGGAGATGAAAAAACTTTTATCTCTAGATGTCCTGAAGGGAGATACCAAATAGAGCTCCACCTGAGCACTAAAACAGTTCAAATCACTTGAATGAATGGTACCTTACAATAACTTTACTGTTTACTGTTGAAATTTTCAGAATTAGAAACCCAGTCGCTGAACCAAGAAACTAAGCTTAAATTAATTATTTGGCATTCGTGTGCCCAATCCACCAAGGTACTATGGTAACCTACTGGATGACCCATTGCATGCACAAAAGCAGGTGATCTTATGTCTAAGATGGGATATTCTGATTTGTAGCAGGATTTTTTGTTTGAGGGTAGGGATTTTGCTTTTCCTCTCCAGCAAGTGCCTTGGTCATTACACCATGCAAAAGCCCCAGTTGTAGGGCTTTACACTACATATAAAGAAGTAATTGGGGATTTAGCACACACCTTATCTCTCGGCCTCCCACAAAGCAGTAGGCAGTAGAAATCTGTTGCCACAAACAGGCACATAGCTCTGGTCACAAGTAATTTTCCTGTTTTGAAGGTCATGTGAAATAGGTGAGTACAACCATATTGGAAACAACTGACCTCCATACCCAAGATGCAAGATGTACAACATCCAGCTCATTCACCCTCTTCAACTTGGAAGATCTTCAAATTGAAAAGATCTTTGCAGATAACAGGTGGTGAATAAGCCAGCTTTCAAAGTACTTTTTGATCCAAAGTACCCAGCCAAGCATAGGACCTACAATAGAAAATCTGAACTTCCATCAAATTCCATATTTTGTCAGCATCCTGAGGACACCAGAGTTCTATATCCCCAGCTCTAGAAAACCACTACCTACATGAGTCTTCCACCCTTTCCACTCTTTCAATGTGAATCTGCAGCCTGATGTTGCCTGTATGCATCAGGTGTCATCAATGAATCAATCTCCCCCTTGTTTGCCACCTCCACCTTCACAAGCCAGCCATCAGCATATGGACTCTTGTTCACCTGCGATGGGAGTGACAAGTATGCAACAACCATTAGTCATATGTTTGTTCTTCAACAAATGATAGATTTGGATCCTTAAAAGATATCGGTATGTGCAAACTGTTCACAGAATTGAGATTCAGATTCAAGCTGCTTACCAGATCCGGACTTTCTGAGAGTTTTGTGTTGATTGCACCGACAGTTCCTGAGATTGGGGCATAGATATCACTCACAGCCTTCACACTTTCCACACTTGCAAGTTTCTCACCCTGCTTGAATGAGGAGCCTTCCTCTGGTAGCTCAACAAAGACCAAATCTCCCAATTCTTTCTGCACAGATCACTCAATTTGCAATCAATCTCAATGATGTTACCAATACATGATGAAATTTTAGAATACTCTGGACATTGGAGCAAACCTGGGCATGATCACTGATGCCGACAGTTCCAGTGTTCCCATCAACTTTCACCCACTCATGTGATGCCGCGTAATGCAGTCCATCCAGCACAGCTGCAATACCCTAGAACAGAACCCTGTAAGACTGCAAATTCTCCAGGGAACACACAGACAAGAGACCAAGAAAATTCTCACATCTTCACACACCATATGAAAGAAATTCATGATAATGTGGAATGACACAGACATCACTGGAACATTAAATCACCCAAATGAACAACAATGTAATGTAGGGAAAAAGCATAAAACCCCAAGAAAGAAACACGCATGTGAGGGTGCGCGCACTCACAGAGGCACACATATCTTCCTTCTCCAAAATGCATTGTCAACCAAAACACCATCAAACCCCAATTACGAAGACACTTCTTCCACCAAATCACGAAGAAAATACCATATGGACCCTCTCCACATTTGTAAAATGATTGGATGGCAAGCCACCTAACAAGACAGCCGCAGCCAAAACAAACACAGAAAAAACACAAACACACACGCGCAATTTTACCTTCTGCGTCTTCTACGGCGGTAGCAAACCTTCTGGCAAGAGGCATCCACAAGTTATGTGTGGTGGCGGTAGTCACCGCGGGTGTTCCTCGCAACCGTAACAGAGTAACAGCATGAGCTGCAACACATCTGAAAGCCATGTCAAACCCCGTCCCCTAAATCCCCTCCCTGCAAATTTGGGGGGTAAAAAAACCACTCTACAAAAGGATAGTGCAGCCAGAGAATTGGGGAGAGAGAGAGCGAGAGAGAGAGGGGAGGGGAGGGGATGGGGGGAGAGAGATGACCACAAGAGATGTGAAGAAGATGGTGAGATAATGTTGGATGTGGGGATGTGGGAGTGAGTGTATGTGTACCTTTGTCATGTGACTGTGTGTGTGGTGTTTGTTGGTCTTGCCTACAAAGGCAAACGAGATTGTGTTTAGATTCATTATAATAGAGTATAGTAGCTTCAGGGATTTTAGCCCCTAGGTAATAATAGGTTTTTTTTGTATGAGGATTTTTGAAAGATGATATTTTGGCTTGTGTTGGAAACTTGAGATTAGTTATAGAGTTATATTCTCTTGAAGGATTTTTTGGAAGATTATATTTTTGCATGGTGAAATATTTGAGTTTTCATAATTCTTCTTTTGCCTTAAGGTACCTTTTAATGTAAATGGCAAAGGCCACAGTGAGAGACACCCCTTGTTGGACGTTGGAAGCAGTGTATTTATTATCTACCGATATTTCAACAAAGAAATTGGGAAATTTTTTAATTTCTTTTTTTTCTAGTGTAAAAATCAACTAATTTAGGTGAATTTTCCCCAAATTTTAGACATGAAAATTTTGAAAAAAAACACTGGTTGGAAGGGAGTGGGAATGTGTGTGAGAGAGAGAGAGAGAGAGAGAGGAAGCAGTGTTGTTGTTGCATGTGGATAAGGTAAATTTCCTCTTTTGCCCTTTTACACTTTTTTTCCCCCTCTCCTCGATGCGGCTGCATGTGGTGGATTGGAAGGTCCAGATTCAATAGCCAAGAAATTAAAGGAGTGCCCATCTATCATTTGTGTAGGTGGGTATCAAGTATCAACTGACTTATTGGGTAAACCCTAAAAAGAGCCTGAATGTTCGAACCACCAAATTGAAACCATAGATGGTCGTCTATTGTGACTGACGCATAAGTATTAATTAGTTACGGGACCCCCAAAGTTCAATTTTTGTTTTGTTTTAGAGTGACAAGCATCTTTGATTGGCCCATCATTAAAAAAAAAAAATTTTTTTTAACTTAATTGAAGCTTTGGACAGCCTCCTCTCTCAAAACAGAGATGTTGTAATCTCCTCATTTGGGCTGCTTATATTGGTTGCAAGAATTAAAACTTAAGACAAAGGATAGGGGATAAAGTGAAAAGCCATTGGAACACATTGAGAACTTGGGGAACTCGTTGAGAACTTCATGGGAACACATTGAGAACAACTAAAGTCCAACACCCTCACCGTCCCCCCCAAAAGAAAAACCCTGGTCATGAAGTATCACAATTGGTGTATATATATAACTTTACCAGGGCTTATGTGGCCAGGAACGCACCAGTGCACCATCTATTTGAAACCCGTTATGACGAGTGTTGGGCGGGTATGGAACACGTGCTCCGACTTCATCTGGGTATCATCCGGTTTTCTCATAAAGAATCCAACCAGGTAGGCTACATCCAGGTGAGACCTGCCCCCTTGGTTCTCAATTCAATGAGAACTGCTCATTTGAGAATCATTCTATAAATTAAAAAATGTAACACACGAGAATTGTCTTAGGCATTAAACAAACTCAAAGAAGCTTCTCAATTTTAAAGGTCTAAAGATTAAGGAGCTACCTACTCTATGGTAGATAATATACAATTCCTTTTTCTTTATTGATTATGGGTGTATAATGCCATAAGCATGTAAAGTTTTCATTGAAAGGGAATACATCAATATTCTATTATAACACCTTGATTATTCTAATATACAATTTTTTTAAAAATTGATTATGGGTGTGTAACACCATATAGCACCATATTTTGTCATGTATTTTTTGCCCTAAAATATAGCATGTATTGTGTATAGGTGAGTTAAAAAAAACCCCAAATCACATTATTGCATTGTTACCAACACATTAGGGAGCATCAAAAATAGTGTCAATCAATGGGGATCACTTTGAGCTTTGAAAGGGAAAACGCCAATATTACCTCAATGGATATAAAATTTAAAAATGCATTTACTTTTCATTTAGTGATTTTATAGCCTAGGGGGTCCAAAACCATGAGGGTTCATTTTTGATTAAATTTTTTTTAGCATATAGGTAGACTATACAACCATATTACAACATAACATTTATAATATTTCTCATTTACATATAATCTTCAAATATGAAACCTTACATTTTTTTTGAGATAGTATCATCCACATGTTTAAAGTTGAATTTCAATGAGAAAATTATTCCCCAAAAGGGAATTCATCATACCCATTTAAAGATTTTGCTTTATAAAGATCACTCATAAAAGACCATGAGGTTTCCACAATAGTATCAATAATAATCTACACATTATATTTATTTCCTCAAAGTTTTTTTTTCATATATGGTACTTTTATGAGTCTTGATAACAACTAACAACACCAAATTATTGATTACAAATTATGAACCTAAAGCTCCAATCATTACCCTTTATATATCTGAAGGAACAAAATGGATGATTGGTTAATCAAATTCATTTACATCTATTCCCCATTTATCATCCTTTTATGTCAAACCAATCATCACATGCCACATATAACGTTTCATCTTTCTATGGATAGATTTTACACTATTTGGAATTTAAAATTTGGTTAAATTTACATATTTGATCTCCCATTATTATTAACCCAAAACAATTATCTAAATTGTTCATAAATCAAACCTTATGTTCTCCCTAATCAAAATATTCTCATTGTAGCGCCCATAAGGTTCATTATTTTATTCCCCATGTTTATCCATACTATTATTACAAGTCATAGTATTATTATTTACAATTATAACTTTTAGTAATTATTTTGTTGTTAGAGTTCCATAGTTAAAAATAAAAGTCGTAATATGACATCATGGTCATTATCAAATTTAGGGTGTTAAATACTTAATATTTAAATCAAATTTTTTATTACTTATGATTGCAAATAATAAGATCTGAAATTGATAACAACATAATATTTAATTGTGTATGCCCCTACTTTAGTGTAAACATTAAATAACTATTTGTTTTGTTACATTAGTAAGATGACCTATAACAGGGTTTTATTTCTTCAAATTAAAAAAATGCACAAATGGCAACAATGAGCCTTCATGTAAGCTTGGAGTAGGAACATGTGATTTCTTGGTCACTTGTTGATTTCATTTTTGACAACCCTAATTCAATGAAAGTAGGTCTACAATTTATTAAAAGCTAGGAATCCCAAAAAATATCTATGTATTCTTTTTAACCAAGATAAAAACAACTAAAATAAAATTTGAACCTTTTGTTAAATACCTCATACAAACCCTTCCCTTTGCAAAGATTTGTTTTGCAACATTTAGTTCCTTCATCCCCATTAGTTTTTTTTTTATTGGCAATTTATTGCCAAATTGTGAAATGTGGTAGTGACCTTGTGAAATTAATTAATGAAAGACTAAAAGGGCACTGCCAGTTGAGCACCTTTTTCATTGATCTTATAACTAGTACATCATATTAACTAATGCTATAAATATTGTTGTAGCCATTAAATGCACCTCATTACTTGTTTCAATATTTTTCTTATCACCATAAGTGCATTAGATTTGCACTAATGTTCGCCACCTATGCGATATTCTACATTTCCTAAAAAAAGCCCTAATCCCTAGCCATTTGTGGTTCATGTGAATTTTGTATATCAAGGATGATAGCTCTTCTTGTGACCTATATCCCATGGTTGTGATGGATTTAATGAAAGAACCCCTTATTTTTCAAGAAAAAAATATTACATATGATTCACAATATCATTCTTTAAGGAGCCTTTTGGCAAAAATTTACACCAAAAACAATGTTAATCTATAGGACTCCATAAGATTTCATTTTAAAGTTGGACAACACATGTTTCACAAATTTGCAACTATTTTATATAAAAAAATCATAATATATAGGTTGAAAATACTTGATATTAATGTGTGCGAGCAAGATAAAGTAGATGGTTCACTACTCTATGTCAAAAAAATTACAAGTAGCCATGAAAAAGTTTTAATGTATAGAAGGTAGAATTTTTGAAAATGTTTCTACTTGCACAAAATGTTTGATCTTACAAAATGGGCTACATGTAGATGAAATATTGATTTAATAAAACATTCAAATTAATGGAACCCAAAAATATAAATATGTATTATCAAATTATGAATGTTATAACCATAATATATCAAATTTTTAATATGAATGTTAAAGGAGTAAACATATACATAGTTTTTGGGCTTACAAGGCATTATAGAAAGGAATATGCCATTGGACATTTGGGGGTTTGAATTTTGAATTCTTGTTGAGTTTGGTTTTGTTGTTCATGTTGATGGTGACTTGGGGATTGCCCAAGAGTGGGAATTTTTGGAGATTGAGGACATTTGTAGATACACATTTTTAGAATAAGGGAGAAATGTAGGTATTTTGTAGAAAAAACTATAGATTCAGGTGTTGAATACCACATATTTGACTTGTTGTTTTGATTACATTTCTATAAAACATGGATTTTGTTGTATTTTTGTAGAGTTTTTAATATAAAATGAAAGTACAAACTTCTCTATAAATGTCCAATTTGATGTGTGAATCATTTATGTTCTTTAATTTCATGAAAATGAATTGTAATTCTATTATAGTTTTCAAGCATTGTGTTTTTGATTATAGATTTTGTTATCAAAGATAACCATGAATCTAATGTATTATTGAACTACACATGTATGTGTATCTAGAATCGGGGTAGAGTTATGAATGAATGTATGTTTGTAGTGTAAAATTTGTTGTTATAATAAATGTGTAGTGGTTCTGTAATAATTAAATCCACATCTACCAATGAAGTAGGTTTGAAGATCACTTTGATCCACTTAATTTCAAAAGTATTTTCAACCTACTTTTATGATACCAAAGTTGTTCAAACTTTATATCCAACTTTCCATAAACTAAATGCATTGACCTATGGTTTCATATTTGTACTTCAAGATATTTTGAATTTACTTTTTTGTGTCCATATCAAAAGTTGTTCCATTTTTTAATTAGATTTTGAACGAATTACTTTTTTTTTTGTCTATTTTACCTTGACAACACCCTAATGCAATTTCAAGTATGATGAGTTTGTTATTGAAGTTATTGTCATTTCTTGCAAATGTGTTGATCCATGTAATCACATTATGTGAAATGTATGAAATCATATGCTTTTGAATTAGAAAGGGGAATTTAGACTAGAATATTGCCTATCGACATGTATTGAACCCATATTTAGACTTACATTGAATCTTTGGACACAAAGTATTAGATATCAAATGTTTTAAATTGTTATGAACATAACCAAAGAACAATTCTATGTTCATAACAATTTCATTTAACTTTTCATTACAAATTTAACATTTCATGATTTAGTAATGGAAATTGTGCAAAATAGGTTCATTCATAATCCATACGTTTCATGCATTAATATCATACATTGAAAACACATTTAACACATAGATTTATAGGAAGATGCAAAAATTTGTGTGACATTCGTTCATTCATAGGTTTGTGCTTCATTCATCAACACATTTACCAATGCATCAAATGTATTTTCAACACATGGTATTCATATATAAAATGTACCAACTTATGAATGAAGAACTTTTCACGATTCTTATTATTAATTCAACACATGTTAAATTTGTGATGTTATATCAAATTAAAATCATTTCCAATATTGACCTAAAATCTTCATCTACTTAAAGTGTGGTTTCATATTTAGGTGGACAAGAAAATCATTTCTTCATATAGGCTATAAATGTTTAAACGGCACCACATATTCAATTTCTAACACTAAAACATTGAATTAGAACATGTGAAAACATTTTGGTCATAGCCTTTTGCAATAGTGGAAAACATATGGTGTCATGTAGCTTAATCTTCTAGCATTATCCCCAACTTCACGTCAACAACCTTGGAAATATCTCTCTTTTTATGACACTCCTAAACTTTGTTTTAGAGGACTATTTCTAGTTTTAAAATATGAAAATCAACAAGGATGTTGCCCACATGCAACATCTAATGCCAAAGCACCAAAATTGAACACATCGATTTTAGTCATTGCCTTTCCAATAATGGAAAGCTAAGGTGTCAAGTAATTTAGAGCTCAAGTGTTACAATTGTGGTTTGTAAATTTATGAATATAATAAGCCAAAAAATTTCAAGGTGTGCATTGATATCTTGGTCAAACATCACATTGCTAGTTTTGTAAAGTTGGGCTATCACATGAAGTGTTTTATTGTTTTTTGTATAATCAATTGAAATTGCAAAAGTTTCTCCCTATCAAAATATGATGGGGGAAAAAAAAGGCAAATATCACAACCTTGAATTGAAATTAAACTATTGATGTCAAAACCCACATGACTAGCACTAGGATCGTTAATAACTGTAATTTGAAATGTATCAATCTCAATTGCAAAGATGTGATTGCCAACATATCCATTTGTTCCCCCTTTTAAAATGCCAATTGATGCACCACCAAAACCATCAGTTCCATCATCAAGTTTAGTGGGATTAGTATTGTTAGCCACAATAATGACGCAAAACCATCCCCACTGATACTCTTATTGTTTGAAATGGACACAAAAAATGTAAAGGTGTTAAAGGAAGCCAAATCCACTGAGTTACAATCTTGAAATTGTACCTTTTCATTGTACAAAATCCTAGCAAAACCAAAAGTACAAAAACCACATCACAGAAGGTATTTAGGGGCCATAGAAGCCAAGGGGTTTGATGTCTTCACTTGAAAGTTCAGAGAACATGGGAGCCTTTTTCTGCACATAAAGGTCAATGGCCCTATACCAATTTTGGTTGGCCAAATCTGCTTCATTTGAACTGCTCAGGTGACAGAGTCTGCATTTTTTTGTATAGAGTGAGGAGGCCCCATGTAAGTAAAGAATTGGTAAAACTTTTTTAGTGTATGCAATGGGCTCCTTAGCCTCAGTCAAATTTCTGTCTCAAGAGAGGATGGTGAACTCTCTTCAAGTTATGGCAAGTATGGAGTTCAAAATCCTACTAATTTGATTTTAAACCATTGAGATAAAACATTGACTTCTAAAGAAAAAAATGGCATATTCTGACCATCAAATTGTAGAACCAAACCCATACATTGAAGTCTCAAATTGAATCAACTACATATTATGCAATGGAAGCATATTTGCCTTGTCCAACCTTCTAAAGTTTTGACCTTATCCACCCAAAAGAAATGGTGGTTCAGGTGGATGGTGGATATTGAAAGTGTTCACTAGTTACAACAGTCATCTTTGCTCACATTTCCAAGAAACATTTATGAGGCCAACCAGTAAAGTATGTGATAATACCAGAAAATGAATTATAAATAGGGCAAGAGTAATTCTTGTTCACCTTGCAGATAGCAAGACCTACAGACATTCAAATGTCAGCTGCAAATAAGCACACTTGTTGCCTCTTGACAATCAGTCTTCCTGGGTTTATTGAACAAGTCCATATTTTAAGTCCAAGTTTGAGGCTCCTGCAAAACTTGAAGGAGCTTGTTCTCATCAGTACCAGCTTCAGGAACCACATTATATTTCCAGGCCACCAATGGGGGAGCTGAAAATCAAGCACAAGTGCCCTGTTAGTGGGCAATCTGTTAAAAAATTCAGCACTCAACTGTGTTGGTTATTACCACTCCAGAAGAGTAGCAGCTCTTCTTTTCTAGTGTCCAAATCCTATGTAACATGCTGTGACCAATTCTATTGGAAATGGATTTGGATTGAGGAATTATTTGTACCTGATACCATGATGGATTCAATCCGGCCACCATCCAACCCAAACTTCACTCCACGATCATAGAGTAAATTGAACTCCAAGTATCGACCTCGCCGAAGCAATTGCCATTGCCGTTCTCTCTCTCCATAGTCCAAAACATGTCTGCGTTTTGCAATAGGTAGGTAGCTTGGCATGAACCCCTCTGCCAGCTCTCTTACAAAAGAGAAAACATCATCCCTTTGTGGTTTACATAGACCACCGACCTCCTGCAGTAAAGAGACAAAGTTCCTTAGTATTTTGTCAGAAAACAAGGATTTTTAATCAGGTTAGCTAGGTGGTACAAACTTGAAATGCTCAGAAGGATAAGACCAACCTTTGTGTGATTTGAAACATAATCACTGAACGTTTCAAGATCATCAAAGAATATGCCACCTGTTCCCCTGTGTTCTTTCCTTGCAGGTATGTAAAAGTAGGCATCACAAGCCATCTTGCATTTATCATAAAAGCCAGATTCATATTTATCACACACTTCCTTGTAAAATGTGTGGAACTCTTGAACATCATCTTCAAACAAATCTGCAGCTTGCAAAACAGTCAAACCACAAAAGCTTGCTAAGCTCACTGCTTCACTTTGCCAAATGAAACTGTAGCTTAAATGGAGAAGAGATACAACTGTCAAGAACCTAGAAATTGCTTGAAGCAGATTCTTGAGACAATAATAGAAACTGAAATCTTCAGAGAAATTGACATTTTTTCTTACAGCATGGTGTGAGGTCAGCACCCCCTCCAAACCAACCATGGCCTCCATCAACCTAAAGCCAAATACTAATAGTCAATTACTTTGAGAAGTCATTTGTATTATGCAATCACCTGGAAATCATAACACAACCTCACGAGTTCAATATGCTCATTATAATTTTGGCAGCAAGTCCATCCAGAAGAGGCCAAATCCTCTTCCACAGTATCCCGAGCTCAGATCTCAATTTATGACAACACAAAATTAGGCTTAGGAAGAGAGAAAGTGAGCTAAACTTCATACTAGCAGAATTGTCTAAGAGAAGGAAAAGACCATGAAAAAAGGAACCTTGAAGTAGCGGATGTCAGAGCGGAAGGTAGGCACAAATGGGTTGCAGGGGTGAAATACAAGAGACAATGCTCCTGCAAAATAACGAGCACCTGCCTCCACTGCCTGCCCCCTTCCACTCATTGACTGCATTTATTCATAACACACGTCCCTCACTCAGTGTGATGTGTGGAACAATTCAAAATTAAACCAAATCATGGTTTTCATCCTGAGTCTCCACATGAAACATTCATCTGATGAACCATAGAGATTCTATTGTGACATACAATCCTCTCAATCATCAAGGATGTAAAAGGAGAGTAAATTGTCCAGATCTGAGGGTTTAGGTATGGACTGTTCATTTACTGCATTACAATATTATCATAGCTGATCATTTAGCTTGCTCCAAGAAGATCTTCACCATCTGCAAGGAAGATTCATCTGATAAACTGCAGAGATTCCAGCTCTATCTCTACAGCCTCAATGCCACTGAGCAATACCAACTATCCATGAGCACATTGAACTTTCTATCCAAGTTTCCTTTGATGTCAACTCCATGACAAAAGCAGAAATATGGACTCTTTTTTCCATAACCTAGTTTCATTTGGGTTTTTATATGTACCTGCCTTGGCCCTTGATTCTGACAAGTGGCCCCGCACTATAGAAACATTGACTGCTGCTTTTTCCAACAAATCTCCACCCTCCATCACCCGAGTGATCCCATACCTATCAGTGAAGTAGAGCATAGATGAATCACCAGAAGAAAAACAACTACATGATCAATTTCTAGCTTTCTATTTTGAAAATATGTTGAACTCCTACTTGGTTTCCATTAGCTTGATTTAGATAAAAGCAGCATGATAGACAGTAAGAACCACTGTTTTGGTTACTCTACACAATACTCACTTTCAGTCCTTATGCACCTACTGCTCTGATCAGTATGTAAAGCTGTCTCAATGAATTGGAGAGTGTGAAGACCAGATTCTGCAGAAGACATACTCCAATTATTGCAACCCCTAAGAAGTTCAGTGTAACAGGTATGAAATACATGTTTGTTCAAATGTTCTTGAAAATATCTAGGAATCTTAAAGTTTGTTTCATAGCTCAGCTTGACTGACCCATTGGCTGCATCTTCACTTCTTTGCCATTTGTCGAATACAAAAACTTTGCCACTACCATCAGCTGCTGCAGCCTGGCCCGAAGACAGAATCAGTCTGAGATACTACACCAAAGAGAGCTTTACAGGATCCAAGAAAAACATTCGTAAAGTAGAAATCTTTGACATGATCTCCCCTACTGGCCTCTGCCACATTGAAACCTATCAAGCTGGACGACAGTCAGGGTTGCGCTCTTTACACCTAATGCAGATGCGCATCAAAATTAGGTTTTTCCCAAGAAACTCACTTCGGATCCTGGGCACCCAGATGCACATGCATACCACAGAAAATAGATTGCTGCTCCCATTTAGGTAGATGAAAGCTAAGTCAGCATGCTACTTATTGCACCCCCTAACTGGAAAGTGCAAACTATGGCTTTGTACAAATCCATTGCCATAACTATGTTCCATCTTTCGATCATTATATCACACCCTCAGAAAAGGGTTTCAACCAAATTCCCTTCACAGTCTAAGGTGGTTTGCCTGAAGCATGTCATGAAACTTGGTGAAATCATGTCACTGAAAGACAACCTCAAAACTCCTTTTTAATGAAAACTGATCCAATTTCTCATTTTATTTATAATAGCTAACAATTGAAATTTAAAATGAAAAACCCCAAAGATGCTAACTAGGTTCCCACATTCACCAAAAAAAATAGAAAAAAAGAAGAAACTCTGAAGAGCCGTGATGATGTTTAGTTACGAGAGTTTGTGAAGAAAGTCTGCTTGATGTACCTCTTCGCAGATGGAGCTCTGTGCATTAAGCAAAAAAGCTTCAAAATTCTCCTCCGTAAAAGCTGCAAATTCTTGGGCACGAACAGCAGGCCTCAGCGCACAGCAAGCGACTAGGCTGCTCCTCCTCCTCCTGCTACCCCTTCTCCAGCTCGCATACCTGAAGCGTAGCATCGTACTATTCACATGTACATCGAAAACCGGCGTCAACGGAAAACTTGCACGAACTGCTGAAGAACACATTACAGATTGCAGCGGAACTTGTGAGGATGGCAATGCACCACCAAAAGAGAAGATCGATCCCACATGCTGAAAGGAAATCATGGCGAGGAGGAGAAGAGAAGCGAAAACCAACTGCGCGAGAGCGCTGGAAACTCAACCCTAAAAAACCTCATCACATTAAAGAGATAAAGAGAGTAAACCTGTATATATATATATGAACAAGGATGGAAATCCATCCACAAAAGTACAAGGCATGTCGATGCAAATGTAAACACATGAAAGGAAACCAAGACTGTCAAAACAGTCAGTAGTAATGAAGTGGAAGACGTAATGCTAAAAGGGCATCCTGTACCACAAGTCAGCTAGTGATGGAAATGCACTGGTTGGTATGTGTAGAAGAGATGAAGAATTGCGATTAAAAGTGACAGCCTGATGAAGAATCGCAATGTTATGCATGTTATAGGGCTATTGACATTCGTTGCGTATAATGAGATATAAACATCAAAGGTACCAAGCAGGTTTGCTAATGATGAATTATATAAGCACATACACCAAAAATCAAAATGAAATCAAAACGAGGACGGAGATAATTGTAGGTCTCTATGGCAAGGGGAATGAAATCATCTCCTAGTGTTCGCTTTGTGTAGGATCATGCCTTGTTTTGAGTGACAAATCATTGATGGTATGACCACATTGGCATCATGAAAAATGTGGAACTATAAGATGTGGTATACAAAGACAAATACGAAGTGCTGTAAGAAAATGGACAAAAAGTAAACAAAATGAAAGGGTGTTAGGACGAGCTAATAACCAAGCCCTACTACTAGACCTACACAAGAACGAAGATGTGTTCGCACAACATCCAAAGGAACATCTACTAAAAGCGAAATAATTCCTACTTGTGTAGTTGGTCCATTAAAAAAAACTACATTTGAAGATAGGATTACATTATTAGACTTTTGAAAGGCAAGACATGTGATTGAATGACCTCAAGTAACATCAAACAAGTATCACATAGTGTGATCTAAAAGGGATAAGTATCGATTTTTACATGTGCCACTACATCAAAAAGAGTAAAATGATCATCTTGCTGGAAACAAAAAACTAGAGCAAGAACAATCAAAACCCAACATCCTAAAAAAGCAGGGGCAACACGTTGAACCATTAAGGGAAGGCCTAACCCCCTTGAAGAAGTAATAAGAATGGCTTGATGACGAGCCAAATGGCCCATTGTGGTGCCAAAGATTCTAACCTTAATAGTTTTTTAACATAGCTATGATACGAACATCAAACTTGGTATAATGTTGTAAAATACCTGATGATGGAAATATAGTATGTTATAAATAGTTTGGTCACTGGGCATAACAAAATGAAAGCATTACAAAAACTACTTGAGGATCTATGAGCATAAGAAAGCTAACAATTGTGTCGAAATCCTCTTGGAGCACCCCTAATACAAAGGACTCCATAAATGGCAAAGAACCCACTAAAGCACCTAGAATACAAAAATCGAACTAAAGTGTAATAAAACCTAGAGATTGTGATATAGACTAGTCTAACCCCTATGGAAACCAAGCAACACACTTTGTTGATCTCACTAAAAGTCCTAAAGTGCCAAACTCCGTTTATTCTCATAGTTCCCAAATTTGTTTCCGTTGTTCCCAAATGTGGTCTCCAAATAGGTTTTTTAAAAATGCTTGTGTGTTTTCAAGGCTATTCCCCAATTATGTTGTCAAACAAGTTATGATACCTAAACAATGACATTACAAACGATGTGGCGCATTGCCACATGGTACATGACATGACATCTATGTGGTAGATGATGTGTCACTTACATGGCATGGAGGACCCATGTTCCCTTGCCACAAGGGAAAATGGATTTCAAATTTTGAAATAAAAGAATTGAATCGCTTCTCAATTTATTTTTGAAAGAATTTATTTTACAAAAAAAAAGAATTCAAAATCAATATTAATTAAATATGATAGATATCACATTAAAAAATGAATTATGTACCTATATTTGTCACAAATAGATAATTTAATTAAAATTTCAATGAAATATGAAATCCACCTAAGCCTATATTTAGGGGTTAGTTGGGACCTAATATGTTTATATAAGCCTAGTTAAGGTCCACCTAATTTTTTAAACCTTTTTACTTAGTCTATTTACTTAGCCTAGTTTACTTAACCTACCATGTACCTATTTAACCTAGCCACCTTTCATGATTACTAGTCATGTAATCATAATATTATAGTCATATGAGACTAAAATCCTATAATCATGACTAAAATCACATATGATTAAGTCATATCACTTCATGATTAGGTTTGGACATTAGTCACAATATGTTCTAATCATGGATACTATGTTTTGGTGTAGTGTGACAACTTGAACCATGTAAATATTTGTTGTCAATGTAAAATGAAACTTGGCTTTTGGAAAATGGGACGATTCTACATTTTGAACATTTTTCCTTGAGGAAATCAAGTAATTTGCTTTGGAATTGTTCCAAATTGTTTCAAAATGTAAACTTAATCATTAAGGTCCTTATTTGGAACAATGTGTTTTCTAGAATTTGCCAATGTATTTATTTTAAATATTTCAAATTTATTTTTGGTTTTGGTTAAGAATTCTAAACCTCATTACATAATCTTGTACATGATAAAAAAAAATTTAAATGAAGGTTGTTAGTTATTAAATGTGTTTATTTTCATTTCTAAACTTTGAAGATGGCATAGGCTTTGAAAATATATATTTCTCAAAATGAAAATAATGAAAAGTGAAAAAACTTGAAAATGAAGAATTTCAATTTTTTTTGAAGTTGGTTCATGGACAACAAATACACATTATGTGATATACCAAGTGCATTTTGACAACTTGGCAAATGGTGGAACCATGAATAAGGTTTGACATTACTTGCGCCTTAATATTTAAAGTGAAGGTCCATGAGTCATGTTTAAGTAGTTAAAGGATTTTTTTAATGGATTTTTTCTCTAAAAACAAGAATGGGTGATGGTTAATTACAATTTTGTAAAGAAGGTGGGTGAAGACCAATGGTGAAAATATTATGTGATGCGATCCCTCCTTGACAAAGTTAGCTTTGAAATTTGGTAGGCAATCATGATAAATATCCTTAAATGAAATGATAATTTTATAATTCACATTTGAAAATGCATGCCATATTTGTATCATTGAAAACATATATTGTTATGCCATGTATCTATCAACAAATTTTTAATTACATTTTTCGTTTGTGTCAACTTCATTACATCTATCTAGGATGTTTATAATTTAATATAAATTACCACCAAAAAAATAAATTGAAGTATAAACATTATGTATATATGAGTTTGCAACTATGTCATAAAAAAGCTTTCAAGTCACTTTAATTAGAACTACCTAGTTAACGAAATAAATGCAACTTGAATAAATGTCATGCATTCCATTGTTAGAACTTCTTCCAAGTTTGCAAATCATCCAAGTTGAAGAGTAGATGCATAATTTGTTGTAAACAATTTTAGGGAAAACTAGGACTACATATAATATAAAAGTAGTAACACATAAGATTCACTCATTTTGGAATATCTAAAGATCACATGTAGTTAATATGCAATTGACTAGTAGTTGTATCATTGTGTAAAAACACACTAATAATTTTACAAAAATTGATTTAGAACCCTTATTTGATAGCAAATTACCATTTTTTAATTTAATTTTGAAAATTCATTCTTCTGACCTAAAATGACAAAAACAACATTTAGTCCATCTACATCTTCAATGGAAGAACATTTTACAACTTAAAAAGATCACAATCTTCATCATTATTATAACATAATATACTAACAAATGTTTTTAAAACATTTAATATGAACTTCATAACTTGAAAAGAAATTGAAATTTTATTGAAATTTTTTTTCTTCATGGTTGTCTTTTTACATGTGCAAAATTTCATAGATAAACTACCATTAAATCTAATCTTTTGTAGTCCTTTTTTACAATTGTAGCATTGTGATAGGGTTGTTGCAAAGTGAAAATGTATTCCAATTAATAATTAATTTGTTCATATTTGCTCCAATTTCATAATACATATATATATATTGAGATGTAAACCACCATCAATTGAAATTTTTAGTTATAAAATGTTTTCCAAACATCCACCATGATATATCAAAGTTTCACATGTATTGAAAATTGTCAAACTATGATATTTTTTTGTCTACACCGTAGCATGCATTCACCCTAAATGAGTTATGGAATGTTCCTTAATTTTCACTTGATTGGTTGAACATATCCATGAACTTTGAACCAAATTTTGTGAAAAATATGAAGCCACCGACTTGTGGAGGGCAAGGGGAGGAAGACTAAAATGACCTATAAACAATTGGCAAACATGCCCCATTGTCGGCCTTGCATTTGATTTGGATATAAACACAAGATTCCAATGAACAAATCTTTTCTCATTTGTTTTTCATCAAAATTGTTCATTAATCTTATATCTATGACTTCAAAGAACTTTCCATCTTCATAACACCTCCATACACAATCTAATAAAACCATGGTTTCATCTTCAACATTTGAATTAGAAGGGCATCACCCACATGTAACTTCAAATGCTAATGCACCATAGTCGGACACATTAGACTTGGTTGTGGCCTTTCCAATGATGGCAAGCTTTGGAGCCATGTAACCTAATGTTCCTACTACCAATGTCGTTTGTGCATTATTAAGTTGTGTTATGATTATAGCAAGGCCAAAATCTCCAAGGCTAGGTTGAAATTTTGATCAAGCATCACATTTGTTAGCTTTCAATCTTGATGAACCTTGCAATGTTCCCAATCGTTATGAAGGTATGCAAGAACTAATGCCACCCCAATCAAAATTTTATGGCGATGATTCCAAGTGAATTCAATGTTATGAAATGCTAGGTCATGAAACAAGATTTTATCAAGCCTTTTTTTGGGCATGTATTCATACACAAGCATGCATTGACCTCGCCCACAAGACCATCCTTATAAGCATACCAAGTTGTGATGTTATATTTAATTGATTACGAAGACTTTTGCAATGAATTCATGTCCACATTGATATGAATGATGAGCAATTTTTTTCATGGCCACAACAACATTTGTGTCACATAAGGTGTTTTTTATACACACTTACAAACCCTCCATGCCCAAGCATTTCCTTTGAATTGAAACCTTTGGTTGTAATGTTCAATTCCTTGCAAGTAAATCTACAAGGATCACCCAAAGGGGTTAACTAACTCCATTACAGGAAGACCTTTTGTGGTTTTCTTTTGAAGAAGAAAAATAAAATCCCAATGGGTATTACACTTGTGATGGAAAACCACCAAAATAAAATAGTATCCAATGAAATTTAATTTTCTTTGCCCTTGGTGATGTATGTAGTGACGCACGGAGACCCCTTGTAAAAAAGCTCCATGAATAGATGTAATGATATTCAAAATAACCTCAAGTGGACTAGAAAATATGACGTACATGCAACCATCATTGAGAAAAATATTTGAAACGCTGAAGTTAGATAATACAATTTAGTAAAATTGGAGTATGTTAGCATTAACAATATCATTGTAAAGTTGTTGCACAACAATTTTGAGTGTGTTCCATCATCTATTGTGTAAACAATCCAAGCTTCAAATATTCCTTCATTCACAAAGAATGATGGAAAACGAGTTTCACAAAAGTCATATGTTGCAATCAAACATACACCATTCACATCAACACCCACATGGCTTGAATTTGGATCTTTGTATTCTACATTTCGAAATGTATCAATCTCAATTGCAAATAAATGATTGTTGACATCTCCATTGTTTATAACATTGACAATGCCAAGTTGTCCACCATAATTGTTCAAAGTTGGGACACTATTGTTAGACACAATAATGAATGCAAATCCATCTTCATTATGATTATTTTGATTATTGTTCATAAACCAAGTGAAAAAGGTGTTAAATGATGCTAAAATGTTTGAATTAGGTTCTTGAAATTACACTTTCTCTTTATGTAACACTCTACCAACACGATTATCATGTTTCATCCCATTCAATTGTATGTGATTAGTCCTTATGTTAACATCAACCATTTATGTAAAATCACTTATATTACTAATGTTGTTAAACTGAATGTTCACATTTTGGGTAGCAACATAAGAGGTAGAATATAATGTTATTAAAAGGACTGAGAGAATGAATTTCTTATTGAACTTTAACCAAGAATAGGAAGGACCTGCCATTAACAATGCATGCCATATACCGCCATCCCACATAAGGTTATTAGTCTAGGAATGTCTAGAGCCTGGGTGGAGATTGAACCATGGACCAACATTACATTGGTGCATTAAGACATGGTGTGAAACATAGAAGATGTAAGCAACAAGAAAAATAGATAGTTGACAAACTTTATTAAAGGAATTGAACTCCACTTGGGAAGACGTTGGGATTTCCCTTATTGAGATCTTTCATAAAGGTGTTTATTGTCAACAATTACATTGAAATCTAAGGTTGCCAATTATAAAAATAACCTTGAAGATCTAGATAAACTAATTCAATCTAGAGAGCTATCAATCTATTACAACAAGGCTTGAAAGAGTGACTCAATACCTCACACTTGTTAGAATACCAAAGACTTGTTAATCAATTTCAATTGAAACTTCAATTACAAAAAACTATAAACTTGGAAAAAAACTTAAGTAGGATGCCCAATGGCAATTACAAAAACCACAACTTGTTGACACCTTAACAAATCAAGTATGTAGGACCTTCAAACTATGACCTAGGCCCATAATATATCAAGTGATAATAATGATAATTTTTTTTTTGACAACTTTGCCAAAACATTATGTAGTTTTTACACTCAAAGTATATCCTTGTCCATCATTGTTTATTAGGGTTATTATAGTGTATATAATAGTATAATAAGTAATTATGTAGTTTCAAGCCAAAAAAAAAAATGATCCCAATGCTCAAATGAGCATCTTTCTAGACTTCTCTTTCTTGTTCATTGAGGGGATGGGGTTTTCTATTTTTTCCCAGTAGCTTTAACGAGCTTTTATGTTTTAATGCTCCTCTATTTGGTTTGGGTTAATTGTCAGATGATAATTGTTGTTAAAAAATGATATGACAACAAAATCTATAACACCTTTTTGGTTTCTTATTGTTTTGGGAATGGGGGAGGAAGAAGAAGAAACCCTTGAGATTTTTGTTTCCAATGAAAGAAAAGTAGCAAAGAAAAATCATGTCTTGGTAGATTAAGAACTTTATAAAAGTTTCATTGATATTAACAACTCTAAGAAGCCATTTTTTGGTTTGGGATTCTCAATTACTTTTGTGTCAATGTAGAATGTGGAAGTCAATTCATCATATCAAATCACATTTGGAACCTATAGATCATATAATGTTAGATTATTGAAATGAATTATCAATTAGTAATTAACCAAGGATGCATAAAAATAAAAAATAGAAGTAAATGGATCAGTTCCCACCAGTTAGAAGTTGGAACCTGAGATCATATAAAATCAAAATAGAAGTCAAGCAATTAGTTCCCACCATTTATAAACTACCTTGAATTGAACTAAGCCTTTTATCACCAAGCTTTGTGTTGTTCCAAATGACTTGCCTTGAAAGTTAACATTAGTTTTTGTTCAAAAAATTATGGAAGATGATACAAGGTTTGGTGATATGAGTGAGGTTTTGAACCAACATTTTCTTCATGCAAGTCAATGGAATACTATGTTAATTTTATTTGTGGGTAAATCATAACTTTCAAGTTTGAAACCCTTGGTCTTTATCCATCTTTCATAATGTCAATGTGGCCATGCCATTGACAATTTAAATATCCATGCATTTTGGTGCCCAGGTGTGGGAGCGAACATACATTAGCCCACGATACACTTTAGAATATTGTCGTAGCTATTGATTTGGAGAGTAGAAGACATGTTTAAAGGGATATCTCTCACCTTTTCCCTCGCCACACCCAACGACGAATGAATATTCTTATCATCAAATATAGCTTCCGGACCTTGATGGACATCGTCATTGTTGACCCAATTTGCACCGATATGGTGTAACAAACATTGATGACAATAACACATGCAACGACAATGGCTACTCAAAAGAAGACATGATCATACACTAAGTAAGCACCATGCGATGACTTCATTCCCCTTACTATTGACATGTATGGGTGTTTTCATTTTTGTTTTGATTCAGTTTTTACGATTTTTGCACAGACCACTATTACACATCATCAACGGTCTTTTTTAATCCCTTCGATGTTTGTTTCTTACTATTGACATTGCATGTCCATTGCCCTACAACATGCACAAGCCATAACGATGCTTTAACAAGTTACTGCACTTGTCAAGGTTCTTCATCTCTACCACACATCATAGCTATTGCACCTTCGTGAGTAGCCAATTTGTGGCAGATGATAGCTCTTTCATCATAGGTCTTTTTTGTTATCGTTGATTGTCATTTCATTGCCATGGGTCTTCTTTGCATAGGGTTTTGACCTAATTTCTATTGATTGTTTACTTTTGTTTTTTCTTTGGGTTGTGTCTTCTTATGTTCTTGTACTTTTGATGGACGGGTTCCTATCCTTGATTTTTATTCACAATGTTTTTCTTTTGTTTTCTTGGTCTCCAAAGCATGGAGTAGTTGATTGTTTACTTTTATTTTGTCTTTGGGTTGTGTCTTCTTGTGTTTTCATTTGCCTTGTACTTTTGATGGATGGTTCCCATCCTTGATTTTGATTTACAAGGTTTTTCTTCTTTTTTTCTTGGTCTCCAAAGCATTGGAGTATGCACATTTGGGTAGTAGTGTCAAGATTTTGCAAGCGTCATAACTTCATGTCACATGTTTGACTTACTTCTTGCTCAATTATGTGAATACAGAGAGTATTAACAGGAAGGGTATTATTGAAACCCATTGTCGAAGACTCCAAGGTTTTTTCCTTTGTATTTGAAAGCACCTCCCCACACTGAAGATGCTGTTGTTGATTCAAGGACCTTCCACCATTCACCTGCACACCTTTGGCCAATCAAATAAAAAACCTTTTGAATTTTATGCTTAGGCCTTCCTAAGGTCCTGCCCTAATTTGAGGGTCATACTCACAATGGATACGACCCTCAGATTAGGAGAGGCCCTTGGGAGCAGGCGTTCTTCCCCTGTATGAAATTTTACTAAGGAAGAAAATGCACAATACATGAAGACAACCTGTATGAAGAGTGGCCAGAAGACATTCCTGCACCAGGCCAACATCTGTAACTTAACACAAACTGCCTGTTGGGTGTGCCTATTGATTTCATATCACAGAAGTACATGATCCATGATTTTGGCTAGCACTGAAGAGAGGAAGCTAAGTAACTTCAAAAGTTGCCAAAAATAGATAGCCATATATGGATGTTGAGGAATCTCTTAAACTTAGCCATAGGGATGTTGAGGAACCTCTTAAACTAACTTCAAGAAGATTTGATACCAGTGAAATTCAGAAGCTGAAGATTCTTATCCCCTAAACAGTTTGTCAGACACAAGTAAACATCATTTACAAGAATTGTGCTCTACTGTGTTTTGTCACACACAATTCTTGGGAGGTTTCACACAACAAGAATGAGTCTCTGAAAAGAACATGGAGAATTTGTGTTAAGCATTCAGGAACAATTGAACTACTGAATTATGGTTGTCACATTAATCTTGAATGGCATATAGAATTCTGAGATTTCAGGATAGCAAAGCAATTGGCATTGACAATGTCAAAACAATACCATTGTTATTTATTTCCCTCTTCTCATCACACATATCACTGGAACTGAGCTTTCTTGCAATCCACAATTCAACTTGTTGTCAATGAAAAGTTTGTATATAGCATCCAATAGTTACATGTTAGAAGGAAATGAAGGAATTATCAAACAGAACACAGCTATGTATGGATCAACAAAAATGCAAGGAAAATGCTCCTACCCATACAGGTCTTGTGCGGCATGTGACTTAAATTGTACTTTGCATGATAAATGCACAAGCTTGAAGGAAGGAACAATGAGGTACATCAAAAGTAAGAATCCCAATCCATTCTGGCCTTGAGGCAGTTCACAAGAAGCAAAACCTCATTTCTGCTCATGGATATCCACTGAAAAGTGCCAAGAGTTCAAGTTTTTAGTCTAACAGAATTTGGTGCTTAACCCATTTCCCAACATCTCATATAACTAACTCCCTGAATGTTAATTGCAATGACCATAACCTGTCCAATGCAACAGGGAAACAGATAGTTAAGCACCTCCTCCAACATGCCTCTCATGCTCAGTGCAGATGCCACCTAGAATCTGTAGACAAATCAGCAACCCCGAGAACATGAACCCAGCTTTTAAGAATAAATATCCTGAATCCCTGAAAACTTGGTCATCAAGGTGGGTTCTGAAAGACAAGGGGTGTCAGCCAGATGCAAAGCATTTGGTCAAGTTGCTGTGCACCAGGTGCAAGCCAAGATCTATCAGTACAGTTTTGAGCTTAACACACCAGGTTCTGCAGTATAGAGCCAAAACTGCTTTGCAGAGCTTGAACCTGAAATTTGAAATAGTATACTAGCACCCTCCAAGTAATGCACATGTATCCAAGAAATTGCAAAGAAATCTCCATAACAAAAATTTGAAAATAACAAGGCAATCTGTGCAGTCACAACATTATGAGAGTTGCACATAAGATGTCAGACTGTCCCCTCCCTAGTGAATGGCAGTGACAAGCAGCCATGACTGCCCACTGACTTCATAAGCTTCTGATGTTGGGTGTAGACAAGTATACAATAATCAGCCAAATGTCTGGGTAAACCATTACACAAAATCTGTGACTTGAGTTTCTGTCACATTTCCAGAAGAAAGGAGAAGACTCAGTAGGACATAGCTTATAAAAGAAGTCAATAGTTTCCTTATTCAAGCCACAACAAGCTTTGAGATGATAGGCTTCATTTCATTTTAGCTTGTCTCCTGTAAAAGAAAGCATCTGAGCTGACAGTATAGAGAGGCCTACATAAAAGGTACTCATTGGGGACTCCTGCACCTGGAACAAATTCTTAAGCTCACCACTGTTGACTACTTGGATGCAGACCATCATCTTAAACAACTTGAACAAATATCTACGAAATTGCAGAGAAATCTCCACAAAAACAATTTGGAGGCAACACAACAGTCAGTGCAGTCATAACCTTATGAGAATCACTCACAAGGTGTCAGGTGTCAGACAATCACCTTATCATGAATAGCAATGACAAGCTTCCTTGACCACAAGCCATGTTCATTACAAGCCATCACAAGTTGAAAGGCAGAACTGCTACAGTTGCTTACTTTAAGAAAGATCTCTAGAGAGAGATCTAATTATGAACATGATAGGTTACACTCAAAGCAGGAGCATGGCTGCAAATATTTCCATTCATCACTGTCTACAATATATAAATGGACAAAGACAATTGGCCCTACTTACTCATTCCATGATGACTCAATATGAAAGTATATGACCTGCAAGTCCAGTTATTGACCTCCCTGCTGCCAGTCAGTGCTCCCACAAATGCATGATACTTGATAAAAACCTTACATTCCCATACTCCAAACATATCAGCACCCTGTACACATGACTCAGGACCTTTACTTGGTCAAGTAATACACCAGAAGGAACACCACAACACATGACCCCACAATTGTGAATATAGTCCGGGTTGATTTGGTCTCAAATACCTGCAACCCCACAGTAAATGAAGTGTCAGACAATGAAACAGTCCCACAAAACAGGAACCAATCAATCAGTCTTGCTCCCAGTTGATGAGTTGTATGTAGAATACAATGTAAAATCTTCTTGGATTGCCAAAAGCACATTGACATGCCCCAACATGGAAAAGATTTCACTCACCCTTTTGAAACGGTCCATGGTTCCTGACATAATTCCTCTCGAAGCATCCATAGCACTTGCCTGGAATTTAATAGACCATGCAGATCAACCAACTTCAGTAAAACCTTTCCTACAGTCTCACAAGTCTTGGAACAGATAGTACAAAATAAGAGACAGAGAAGGATATGAGTACCATGCCATCCAGTAACCGATTGTGGCTATCTGCCTCCCCATGAATGTCTTCTGTCAACTGCAAGATTCCCTCAACTATCTTAGTACTCATCCAACAAACTAACCTCTTCTAAGCAAGCTAGGGGTTGGATGAAGAAAAACTAGTGTTTCCTGCAGTGCTATGGTGATGGATCTTGATGAGGCCATATGGAGAGGTGGAACCAATCCCTGTCACCTATTTGCAGTGCTCAATGTATATGCAAGTGAAGCAGCTCTTGAATAGAGCACATACATCCATACAAAGATCCTATGAAGTAACTGTGACTTAGATGTCTATGTAAGTAGTAGCCTTGTTGGCATGATGGACACCAAGTGTAAGAGCATGCAAGACGCCTGGAGGGATTTGACAGGATGCAAAGGCCTGGGGAAAAGATGAAGGCAAACTGTCACTTTCACAGGGCCTCTGAATGCATGTGCCACTGTAACAGCATTGAAGAGGCCAGACTTATCCATATTCAGACCATACAGTGAAGCTGTGAGCCAATGTCTATCTAGGCATTAGACTGCTGACATGTATGTGGAATGCAGGAGAATTCAGAATGCTTGGAGATTATCTAAAAAGATGACAAAACACAAAGTGGCCTCTTGGGATTTTCTGCAGTAAAGGAAAATATGCAACAAGGCAGCAAGCAATGGAAATATCTCAGCAAATGCAAAGCAAAGGAGTGCACTACGCATGACAAGTGCTGCAAATACCTCCTCATCAGATATTTACAAGTATATTCTCTTGTGAAAGAAATTTTCATCCATAAAATGCCTTTGCAAGATTTTGGCTCTGCACAAGACAGAGGGAAACCTCTCCAGATCATAGACAGAAAAAAGTCTCAATCCTAGCAGAGAGTTGAGAGCTGATTATACCCTCTTGAGAACATTGACACGGTCATGAAGAATGTCTAGCCCATGCTCATTCTCCTGCTCTGCAATCTCTGTGCTGGACACATATGGAGCTGATGCTCGCAGTCCACCCTCCTCTACTGTATCAAACAACTGACCTCGACTCGTCCTGTACTCTCTGCCACACCACAAAGTAAAATCTGGTTCAATTCCTTGCTGTAGAACTGGTATCAAATGCAGAAAATTAATTGCACAAAAAGGGAACCCTAAATGCAGCTCGAAAACCCTAATAACATCATGCAACAGCTTGGCACTGCACATGGCTCTTGTTGGGCATTCTCATTGCAGGAACATTGACAACGTTTTTAGATTGCAAGCATAATTAGCAAGGATGAAGCTTTGAATGAAAGCCCAGCATCAATCTTTCCAACAATCTATGGCTTTGATTGGAAACAAGAGACTCATTATCAATGGTATGAACAGCTCTCAAACCATCTTTCCGCAATTCTCTCCAGCTATTGCACCTCATCAATTGGGATCCAGTCCCATTGCAAAGACACAGTAACCAGCACCTTCACTACAAGTTCTAAATAAGGCACTGAAACCTCTATACCGCACAATCTTTCCTAACAATTAACAATGCACCTATTGAGATCACACCAAACCACGAAGCACAGCAACCAGCGAGACCCCTACCAACCCTAGACATTGGAAAAAGAAGTTAATACGCTTTCATTTTTTCTTTTTTTTCCCCCAACAAGTCCCGGACTTCGGTCTGGCACACCTGGGACTAAATCAACCAAGAAGCCACTTCACTTAAAAAGACTAGTAAATCACAAAAATAGACAAAGACACAGCCCAGAAAAGCGAAAATTTCCAACCCTAAAGTAAAGAAGTGAAACCCCTCCATCATGCACTAGATAAAAAGTTCCAACAACACACATCCTCGATCGAAATCAAACCACCACAAAAGCAAAAAAACTGATCATCAACGCATCATCGAATAAGCAAAAAAAACCCACACACACACACAGACACACACACACAACGTACGAAGAAGATGACATAATGAAGAAACATGGCAGGAAACCAGTAATATCGCACCTTCTAGGGTTCATGGTTTTGTGCAGCAGGCTTGTTGTTGTTGTTCTTCTTCTTCTTCAGTGTAGAACCACCAACCGGAAACTCGATTCTTCGAAGACAAATTCAACCACAGAAAATGGACAATTTCGCGCAGCTCAGTGACAAACTCTCGCATTGGATCTATGAAGAAGCCCACAGGCGATGGATCGATCGAGCGATCGGTCGGTCGGTCTGTCTGTCTGTCTGATGGAGAGCAATTGCAAAACGTAGTGGAGAAGATTGTGTAGAGAAGGTTGGGTTGGGGGAAAGCGTGCTTGATAGGCTACACAGGGGCACAATCAAAATCCACAGGAAAGCTAATGCTGGCTTCTCATTGGTCAGTTTCATATAATATGACGTGTCTGCTATATACTTTGTATCATTAAGTCATTTGTGAAGGGGTCGGCGTTTGTGTGCCTAGTCAGATGGGAGATGAATGAATGAATGAATGAATCATCCAACTGATTTCCATCACTTTCATGTTATGAAGATGTGCCCAAATAGCTAGCCTTACCAAATTTTCTTCATTTTTCCTTGTTCCCCATGTGTTCGCATCATCTCGCTATGTTCTTCAACACGTTCCCAATAGCACCTCTGTTTTATCCCATATGCTTTTGCAAATGTTGTCCTCCTCTCACCTATATAGATGGGCCAAAGCAGAAATTACACCATCCATCAGCGGACTGATGCACAAGTAGATTTTTAATATTTTCAATATCAATTTGCATCCCATTCCTCTTCAATTGAATCTAAATCCAACCAAATCTAATTCAAGTGAAGACAATTCAATTAAAGTTGCATGCAATGTCATTCAAAATTCTCATTTGAATGAAACTTATTTCTCACAAATAAATAATTTATTCATTAATTAATCATCATTGATAATGTATAGCAATGCGACGCCCAAGTGAATAAGAGTTGTGAACATACACCCATATGGATATGAATGTATTAATATACTAAAAGTGTCATATAGCCTTGTGTGTAGGTGTGCAAAAACATGTTATGGCCAATGGAATTGCTAAATTTGGTGTTTTGAATTTTTTTTAGTCATCTTGAACAAACTAATTGTTCAATGTGTAATAGGGTAGTTTAATAGGTTTGTGAGAATTTTAGAAGGCCAATAGAAATGGTGAAAAAGGACCATTATTTGCAATGTTTGATAAAATAAGGTTGTGCATAGGCATGAAGATTTGTTTTCATGCCAGTGCAATTGCTAGATTTGGTGGTTTAAATTATTTTTCTTAGTTATCTTAAGGAAATCATAGCTTAATTCAATGTGTAGGTAATAACTATTTACAAACCATGGTGTAACACATTATTTGTGCACTTTGTTTTAAATATATGGTTTGCTAGCTATTTTTATGTTAAACAAAGGGAGAGTTGGCATACAAGTCTAATCAACTCACATTATGTAATGATCATTTGGTTCAATTCCACTTAGTCCATCTAATGAGGCGTTACTAGAATAAGGGCCCCATCCAAGGCAGAGCCCTCACATGGGCCCAATTCCAATAAAGCATGTAGATGAGGGCTTTAACACACGTAAAGACCTCGACCTCATTGAAATAAGGCACCCTCCAACTACACTACAGAATTTCAACAAGGTCTTTCCAAGGTACCAATGTGATTGATGCAGGAACCTCTGGGGTTGCCAGATTGTGCTAAAGATTATGTAAAGATGCCACATAGGCCAACATTTAAAGGTTCAGGGCATTTCAGGGTCTTGGCAGTACCCAAACACACACACACACACACACACAGGCACACACACACACACAATGCTGAAAGTGATTAAATCTTGTGTGCAAGATTCACAATTTTGTTTCTATATTGAAATTATTTTATGTAGTTGTGCTGTACAGCTAAATTTCCTTGGTTGAAACCTGCAATCTGTGAGGAAAGTACCTGGCCTTGTATATATGCTTAACGTATTTGGCATGGGAACCCATGAATATTTTTTGTCCATGCTTCAACATCTGGTACAAGGTCAAAACCCATGTAACAGTAAACTTGTGAAACACCCCATCTTACTTGGTATTTTGGACATTCAGAAATCTACAACTCATTACAAGAGGTATACTTCACAGTGGAGAAAATTGCAGCAATCTGCTTTCAGCATCTCATTGCAATTTAAGGGCAGCAAAAGCTGTGAGAAAAAGCTCACTCAGCTTAATGGTCGCATGAGACTCTAGAGACTAGCACCTGCGCCTTTTCTTTCTTGCATTTAACACAGGACTTTGACCTATGTTTTTCCCTTCTTTTTCTCCACATTGAAAAGAAAGAGTGACTGACTGACTTTAGGGCTCTCTGCATCTTTCTTTCTTCCACATGAATGATTGAAAGTTTATGGGTGTGCAGCTGACTTGTGAATCTCATGGGACTAGTAAAGGGAGAAGTATCCTATCCAGGTATAAATTGTTGTGACAACGACAATCAAAAAAGTGGGGATCATGGAGAAGTTGAGCAAATTCTTCTCCCCTGCCCAACCCATAACAGTTATGAGCCCATCTGCCATTGTCCTTGCAAGAGTCCCAGCTTCTGTGGAGAGGAAGCCACAATTGAAAACCCCCCGAGAGAGTCGTGGTGACATCACCTTTGATAATAGTGACATATTCACACCTGCACTATGCCCATAGGACAGAAACTTTGGTGAAAGAATGAAAGACAGGAACCCAAACAATTTGAACTTTGATGCTGTCTTTAATGTGGACGAGAAACAACAAAAGGTAGAAGGTGGGTATGATTGGAAGAACACAAGTGAGAACTGGAACATGATGCCAATTGAACAGCTGTTTCTTCCTGGTCAGTAATGCATACTGATAGACAAGTGACAGTTTAACTGAGGGATGTTAAAGTTCTTAAAAGTCCAAGGCTGCCAAAAAAAAAAAGATGGGGCACTTTGACAAACCTTCAAGGACATTAGTGGAGACAAAGATGACAATGGCAGCAGCAACATATTGATATGAGGTGTAGGGCAGCCATGGGCAAAAGCACACTATGCTGGCAACTCCAACACCCATAATAACCTGTGACACTATGACCACCAACCTGCACCCCCCACACAGGCCACACCACTCACTCCATAGTTCAGCTTCTCCTGCTTACCAGTTCTTAACATTTTGTATGGCTGCTATTTTACACGTTCCCAGTAGAACACAATATCCATCTGTGCAGTTAGAAGTGCATATGTTGGCAACCCAATATTCCTGCTCTCCAAAAAACTTTCACATTTATCTCACCTTGTGCACATGTACTCATCTCAACACTTTGTAAGCACATGTATTCTGCTGAATTGGTAGCCAAAATTTTCACATAACATTTCCTGGAAATTTTTGTCAACTCAGAGAGAGGAAAGCTTAGAAAAGACCATGTACCTGTCCTCATAAATGTTACTGATGTAATTACCAACCACAGCACTGATTGGTAGAACTGTTAGCCCCAATAGACCCAAGAATAATCCCACCTGCATCCCAAACCATTACATAAACAATTTGCTTGAACCATTAGTTTATATATAGATAAAAAACCAGTCCAGTATATGCAGCAGAAATTTTCTCATGTCTCAATCCAAAGCTTGCAATGCAAATTAGAAAATGTCAACACTATCGAGATTCAGTAATAACCAATTTTCACCAAATTCACAAATAAAAGGTATGTCATGATGAATGTCCCCTGTAAATTTGAGGTTGGTGAACTACAAAAGAGTTAGAAAACTGGGTATTTGGATTTGACAAGATTATTAACCTGAGGTGTAGACCAGTTGAAGTAGAAACCAGTAAGTATGCTTGACTCTGAGATGAGAATCTCAGATGTAAATTTTAGCATGAAGTAAACAGTGAGCAAAATCTTAATGGGTAATGTTAACTCCTTCATTAGCTCTGCAAAATTTCCAACGGCTTTGTCATCATTGTAGTCAGAGATGGTAGAGTCATCACCATCATCGGAGATGACATCACCTTCCTTGTTTTGTTCAAGATGGAGAGGATGAAGGGAGTTTTCGTAGAGAAATGGGGTGCTCATGGTTGGAATGATGTCATCGATTGTCCCTAAGCTCTTTGACCTTGAGCTTGACCTGGAACTGTGCTTTGATTTTGAACCATGTTTTGAGTCAGGTGTAACATGATCCCTGTTGGGTTCCTTGAAAAACAGAAGGATGAGGATAAAATACAACCCCCATGCCACCCCCATCAGCCAGCCTGGTGCCGTCACAAAATTCACTGGTGCTCCAAATATCTGCATTGCAACATGCAGAAACACAGTTCATAAACCCTTACAATCAAAGCCCTAGATCCCATTGAAAAATTGTTTCATACTGATAAATTACCCCTTTGTTTTTGACATAAAAGTTGGAAAATTCAGAAGTCAGTAGAAGGTTGATGACATACATGGCGGGTTAACATTTAAAGCTCATTAAAAAGTTATGTAAGTAGGCAGATTGAGGGACATGGCGAAACCTGAAAGTCAATGTTGTTGAAGAAGCCAGCAAGTGCAGGACCTGCAGCCATCCCAAGTGCACTTGCACTCACAAATGCTGCAGAAGCGCTCGTAAGTTGTTTCACAGGAACATGGTCAGAGATGTATCGTCGATTAATAGCCCTTGCACCTCCTAATCTGCAACAAGACAAACCCCAACACAATACCAACATAAGTCTGTGTGAACAATCACGTCTGCACCAAAAAAGGGTATGCTCTAAATAATCAACTTGTGATTGAGAAAGACACACAGCACAGGAGCACTCATATATTTTGTTGTAACTATGAACCTGGAATGAAATTCAACCAAACATTGGTGAATATCATCAAGCATGGCAAACAAGAGCCAATGAAGAGGTATTTTCATAATGTCAAAAGAAATGTCTGGATAGTGCTATGCAAGGTGAAAGAGTCATAGGTTTACCCGCAGAGAAAACGGCCTAAGAGCAAGAGCCAGACAGAATTGAAATACAGCGCCAGTGCATACATGAAATTTCCGGTCATGAGAATCAGACTACTCAAAAGAAGTGGGGATTTGTACGAGAAATTGGACCACCAGCTATACACAAATGCAGATACAAGTGCAGCCAATGGCATGGATCCAATAATCACCCCACACAATGAAGCTGGGGCATTCAGTAGCGTTGCATACTCATCTGATGATGGTACCACTATGTAGTAGTTCACCTGCATTCAATAAAAGTTGAATTTATGACATGAACAAGCACTTCAAATAGTCTGGTTGTTCATAGTTTTTTTTGGCAGCTGAGAGAGAGAGAGAGAGAGAAGAAAGGACAGAGCATGTACCATATACACAAAGGTGTTCAGAAGGTTGAGTTGGATGGACATAGAGTGGGCATCTTCATGTTTGATCAGCAAGTGATGGATTTCATCTTTGGGTACTGGTAACAAAAGCTCATTGGCCACAAATGCTGCAAAGCTCAGCTTTTGGGTCAATCTATCTGTTGCTGTTTCAATTGCCTGAAAGCAGAAACACATTGCACATGTGTCATCAAGGAAACTACACAATTGCACCATTGCTTCATGGGGAAGATGGTTCAAGACTTTCTACAAAACTCAGAAGCTCCTAGGTTCATACACTTTGGATGAGGATAAGCCCATCACCCTAACCTTGAATTACTTACCTTGATGTTTTATGTGAGACAGCTATTTGGATCAAGAAGCTGCAACAATGGATCCAAAGGTTTTATGTCTTCTTCATATTCCTCCTTGCAACTAGCATACGCACACATGTTTGATGCTTGCTCCACAAAGACATTCTGTTTTGCCTAGTCAATTATCAGAGTATGAGGTCACTGGAAAAACCTGAATAATGGGTTCTTGCTCAACCACAGCTCTTGGAAGTTCTGGTTCGTGATAAAGAGAAATGGTACTGCTGTAAGTGTTAAGACCCAGTGTTCTGAGTTCCGCAAGGTTACGAGATATGGTGGCTACCATTGCCTTGATTCCCTGTCATTGTTCAACAGAAGTGGCATCATAAGGTTAGAATTTCAGCATGGCTACACAAGAAAGATCAACAAGTGACTGTCAATATTCATTGGTTTTGGAGGTATTTCAATCTGTTGTGCGTGTATGAATATGCCAAAACCAAGAACTCACCACTTGCCGGAACACATGCTGGAGCTGAGAGTAAGGATGATTGGAGCGAGATGCGATGTAATGAGCTCCAAGGCGGAAGCCAACACGCTTGTCAAACTTTTTGAGAATTTTATGAAGGCCTACTGCATTGAGCTCCACGAAATTCAATAGCTGGAGAAGTTCAACACCAACTTGCCTACAAAATTCCAATGCTTGGCATTATGTATCTTGCCCTTAGTTGCAACAACAACACAACCCGGTCTCACAATATTGAGGTAACCATGTATCCATTACAATTTTCTGTTCACATATGCATCATGTGTGACACTGAATTACTGTCACAGATCAATCACTTGTGAGATCTCGCATTTCCCTCTGGAAGTGACATTGCTTCTGTAACAGGCTTGAGCAGTACCTGTAATCACTCATGAGGTGGGGGATTGTGTTAAATTCTTCTGATGATTCAGTGACAGCCTGCTCAATATCATCTGCATAAGATTCTCCTTCTTGGAAGATCTGCCGTCTCTCACGGAGGCTTTGCAACCGCGCAGCTAGCAGGCCTTGCTTCTCTATCAGAAACAAGACCATCTTCTCAATCTGCAAAAGCAAATTCCTCTATAAATTTCCAAATATAGTAGCCCAAAAACACCAATCTCTCATGCCCGTTCTGGTTACTACCTCCTTTGTTGATCCAACATTCTAAACCACTGTAAGAGGGGCAATGGGCAGGCAAGATCTTTGGCCAGATGTATTTGCCCAGATCTTGCACCAAGGTCACGGAGGCCTCTCGGTTCCCACACTTGTGACCATTATACATGGTATTATGGGTACCATCTAGAATTGCACTTGGTGGGATTTCAAACTACTTGCAAATTGGATTAGGGCCACAAAACTCCCATCCTCTTGCACAGCATTGATCAAAAAGATGAAAAACAGAGCATGAGAGTAGAAACTACAACATGATCAACTTCTTGCAGACAGGCCAATGGCAAAGTAAAAAGCTGCAGAACATGATCCCCTGATTTTGTCTTAAATGAAGTTTGCAAATTTGTGGCCCACTGGATGAACCTGAGAATCCAAAAGACGAGAGAATGCACGAATGATTTCATCACGCTCATCATCATTGGCAGTGGCTGCACGAATTGCATATTGCTTGATTCGCTTCTTCAATGTCTTATATCCGATGTAATATCTGCATGTAACAGATTTCATGTGGAATGAGTTTGCAGGCTTCCAACATCAGTAGCTTCAAGTTTTTGACTTGAATATACCAGGTGTGGAAATTCTTGAGCTGAACAGCTGAGGAGAAATATAATTTCTGAACCTAGCTGTTCTGTAGGCACCTAAACACCCCAATTACACAGAACTAAAAGCTAGAGGAATCCCACAAGGCCCAATTAGAGATTCGGCTAAATTCATATCTTCAACATCTTGGACCGCCCAACTTACCATTTTTGCTCAGCCAGTGGTCACACTATATGATGAGCTTGTTGATTACAAAACCATTGACTCTGAATTTGATTCTTTGAGGATAGGTAAAACACCCCAGATTCCAACATAGTTGAACTTGACAACCATGCCTCAATGGCACAAAAGGTGTAATTATAGAGAAAGTTAATCCTAGCTAGGAGACTGGACCTCACCAGCAACAGTCTACAAATTCACAGGAGTTCCATCATGAACTTACTTACACACATCCTTCCTTACTCAGAGAAAGAAAATCAATGGACTTCTGGCATGGAATTGTTCCTTGGATTGCAAGAGGGTGAGAAGTGAGAGCTTACTCTTCCCAGCCCGGGACCCGATTTGCCAAAATGTATTGTCCAAAGTGGACCATCTTGCATACCTTTCTTCTTCTTCTTCTCTCACAAAGCTGTTAAACACCTAATATCAGAATACATACCACACAAGTACAGCTTCCCCATCAGACCAAGGAAAGTTTACAATGTCACAGAAGAAAAGCTCAAAGAATTTCTGCAACAAACAATGGAATGATAATAGACATTGAATGTCAGTGGGTGCCAATCTAAACAGATTTGGACATGGTTCTTCCTTCAGAACCCAGTTTGGGAACCTCATCTTCACTTCAGGGTTGCACAGATCATAAATCAGGAGTTAAAAGCCTGATGAGGTACTCGATTATATGAGTTCAGTGATGGAAAATGTCAAAATTCTATTCCGAAAATTAGGCTGTAGTTCTGAGAGTTTTTGAGCTACATATGACAACAATTTTTCAAAGGCTAGAATCAGTAAACCTGGTAAAAACCCAGCGAACAATATGAAATCAAGCAGAGACAAATGAGTCCATTTTTTAGAGTCTACCTTGTCTAAATAACTTATACGATGACCTCTGCTTCCGAAAGGATCAAGCTTACTGTCATTTGAAACTACGAAATGCTCTTACAACATTAGCACAAATTTCAGCAATTTCTCATATGAGTGAGTAGTATTGTATCTAGACGAAATGGAGAGCTCTGTAAAGTTGTACAACACAACACAACACAAAGATGTGGTAGGTAGTGCAATTTTAGCAGAAGGAATCATTTTGCAAGAGGGAATTTTGCGGTTCGAAAGGGAGGAGAGGAGATACAAAGCATAACTTTATTAGGTGCGAAGGATATGCTGTTTACTGGAATATTCATAGCTACATTTGGGGGGAAAAAATTCCAGCTCTGCTTTCTGCTGGGTTGACAAGCGGGCGTGTGGTTCTCTAAGGAGGAAAGCCGCAATGGCGATTCGCCTAGTGTCTCTCTCCGCCTCTCTCTCTCTCTCTCCCTCTCGTTCTCTCTCTGGCCTTCTCTTGCAAAAGGGTGCAAAAGAATCATCACTCCAACGTCCAACTGGTTGGGGGCCATGATCAACTTTCCAAATGGAGATAGATATTAAAGTTATCAGTAAAGTCAGGCGATTAGGGGCCAAGAAAGGCCAGTTTCGGCATAATAGGGCACCAAATGCATAACTGGGAATGAAACTTTTACAAAACCAAATAACTCTGGGAACCCAAATTAGTTTTTCCACTAATCTTGGTGGTAAACTGAGTTTCATCCCCTCTTTCTTTTTTCTTGAGCGCCTCCACTGCTGTTACATATCTTTTCACTCCTCCTACCTGTAGGACTACTATAATTACTCTCGAGCCTTGTGCATTAAATGCTGAGTTTCAACATTTCATACTGAGATTTAATAAAATTTCGATACTTTAATACCACTCAAAAAGAGGGGACATGGGTGAGAGAGAGGGTCACTTTACATATAACTTTAATGCCAACAAAAAGATGAGATGCTCTTTTTGACTGGGATTACGAACTCCAAAGTCCACCTACACAAAATAGACTCTGGTCAGGGCTAGTTATTAGGGTTTTCCCCCTACAGTGGAACCTGGATAAGTGTTAATTTTTATAAGCATTAATTAAAGTGCATGCGTGATATGAAAACTTCTATTCCTACAATGAATGCACTACTTGGTGGGAACACATTGGGAACATTAAGTTCCAAAGAATCCAAAACTACCCTAACCCAAGGGAAAAAAAAGGTTGGCCTTCTGGGTGCTTGTTGCTTAGTCCCATTGGCTGCCAGGAATGTATGTTCCTCACTCTGTTTGTCACCCATTTTTTGCCTGAACTAACACACCTCTTCATGGGTCTTGGTATTGGGTATCTTGAATTTGATAATTGCGGAATGTATGTTACACTTTAGATTAGTGTTGTCCAGTTCTAAGTCTAATTGGATAGCACCTTGAATTCAGATTTTTGTTCCCCCCCATTGTAACAAGTTTGTTCTCAAATTTTCACGCATTTTGGATTACATTTAGGGATGAAGGTTTATGAGGTAGGTATGTAGACAAAAGGTAGGTAAGAACATCTTTATCACAAATTGTCAAATTTCCCTTGCAAAAATACAAATGTAAAGGAATTCGACAAACTTATGATGGTTTGGAGCCACAATGCCCCGCCACAACTTCACTTCACAAAGCTTGCTAAACAATTTTTTAAAAATCCATATGCTAGCTTCCTTTTGTCACATTTCTATAAATATTGCAATAGCTTCTTTTTTGTTGTGCTACTTGGATAAAAATGTTTTGTAATTGCAACATTCTTCATAATGTGCTAATGTCATTTTCAAACAAGAGATCAAAAAATTTACCATCATTTAAATGTCAACATCCACCAAATCCATGAGATCATCCAACACAATGTACTTGAGTTTTGTAAAACCATGCTCAGTTGGAGCCCCCATTTTGACATTCAATGTGAGCGGGTTTGGGAGCAAACAATGGTTGAAGATGGTAGTTGCACCTTTGGCACAACATTCAAAATTCAACATTCACAATTTTGAGTGTTATGTGAGACATGTGACTTTCTCCCTTTTTATCCATTTCTTGTTGCTATTGTTGGATTCAAAACAAAAAATATATGTAAATAGAAAGATGTACCAATTCAAACTTTTGATATTCCACATGCTCAAATATGTTCTTTAGCAAAATGTGAAGTTACATGTGAAGAATGACACATTATATTATGCATAACTATAAAACATGTTAGAATCTATGTTTTATAATTATCCATAATGATAACTGCAAGACATGGATTTTAATTTCTAACGGCTGTTCATTTAGCTATTCAATTTTAGTGAAAATGATTTTGTATATGTAATTTATTGGCTGACTTTTGATGTGCATATTGAAAAATTGATGAAAGGTTATTGGATTAAAGGGTTTCCATCCACACACATTCAATAAATGTGTCAAATCTTGTAATCATAAGAGGTAATTCATATTCTTAGAGCTTTGAAGAAATTAATTTTTGTTACAGGTCTTCAATTGTCTATCTTGTTTTCTTTGTGTGATGGATATAAGGTATTGTGTTTTATTTTCATGTGGATAAAGACATTTTATTAGTACAAAAATGGGGTGTAATTTAGTAGTTTAAATCATTATTAAACTTTTAAAATGAAATAAGTTCACTCTTTTAACCAACTAATCATTTCATTTTGCATAAAGTTATGTCACTATAAAATCACTATGTAAGCATCATTTTTCATTATTAATTAATAATACATTATTACTCGAAATAATCCACTACAATAAATTTTTTTTTTTTATGTCATTGCTTTAGATACTATTGACTATTATACTCTAGGTTATACCCTGAGATGTTTTAAGTTATTCTACCTTACATCATGTTCAACATTTTATTATTATCCTAGGTTATTCCACCATAGGTTATTTTAAGTTATTTTATTTAATATTATTTTAGTTTATTCCATCTTATGTTATTTTAGGTTATTTAATCTTTTTTTTGTTATTTAAAATTTTTCCATCCTAAATTACTATTAGTTATTTCACTATAACTTATTTTAAGTTATTATACCCTAATTTATTTTTAGCTATTTTAGGCTATTATCAACTATTATAGGTTATTATGAATTATTGTTAGTTATTTTAAGTTATTCTACCTTAATTATTAGCAACTATTTTAAGCTATTATTAAATATTATAAGGTGTTACAAATAAAATATTTATTTTATCTTAAGCTATCATTGGTTATTTCAAGTTATTTCCCCTTAATTATTTTAAAATATTTGATTCAATCTTATTTTTGGCTATTGTAAATTATTCCACCCTAAACTATGTTACCCTAAACCATTATTGGGTTATTATAATTTTGAATATTACTTTATCTTAGGTTATTTTTAGTTATTCTACATCATTCCAATTTTTGGTTATTATAAATTATTATAAGTTGTTATACCTTAAATCATTATCAAATATTTTAAATTATTCCACCTTAGGCTATTATAGATTATTTTACTTAAGGTTATTGTTGACTATTCGATGTTATTCTACCATATGTTATTATTGATTGTTCTATATTATTCCCTATATTATTTTAAATTATTTTACACCTCAAGTTATTCTAGGTTTTAAAATTTTTATATCTTATGTTATTACAGGTTGTACCTTATGTTATTTTAGGTTGTTGTACTTTAGGCTATACCTTAAGCTATTATACTTTAAAACATTGTAAGCTAAACGTTAAAATAATCTAGGGTTATAATGTAGAACAACGTAAGGTAAAATAATCTAAAATAACATAAGGTAAAATAACCTCATAATAGCCAAAGGTGGAATTGCCTAAAATAGCCAAAAATAAAACATGGTAAAATAAACCTAAAATAACATAAGGTATATTAACTTAAATTACCATAAGGTAAAATAACTTAGGGTAGAATAGCCTAAAACTAGAGTTAAATATCAACTTATGATAGCTTAAAAATAAACTAAAATAGTTTACACTAATTTAAGAATAACCAAAAACCAACATAAAAACCCAACCTATGGTAGCCTACATATAGGTTACAAAAATAATGTACATAATAAGATGTGTTGACAAATAATTTCATTTATTTAAATAGTGGTCCAATGGTTAAAGACTTGCTTTTTAAGTTGGAGGTGAAAGGAAATGAGGGATTTAAACATTCACATATGCACATAAGTTGGTGGGCTAGGTGGTCTAAGTTAGCTTGAGTTCTTAGTTGTTTAACCTAACTTAAATGCCTAAATGCCTAATTTAAGTTCCTAGCCTAACTATCAACTAGGAGGCTTGCTTAGTTAATTAATTATTAATGAATTCACTTGTTTGTAACAACTAGTCTTTATTCACTAAAGGTTGACCACTTTCACTAGTTTATAATTTGTCCAAGTTCACTTAAATCTAATGAAATATAAAGTAAATTGAAACACATATTGGTGTAATGCTTTTTCATTTCATTTAATCATTTTGTGTAAATTTTAATCAAAATATTTTGAAAGAAATAATAAAACAAAAGAAACAATCAGCATTTTATAAATCATTTTTTGGATTAAAAAAAGTAAATATAGTTGTTGAAAATTGATGATAGACCTAAAATGAATTTATTAATGTGCATATTCTTCCTAATGATGAAATTCGTCAAACCTTCCAATTAAATTATGTGCATGAATAACTTGTGTTGCATGGGTGTTCACCTAAAATATTGTACAAATGCATTATTAAATGTAATGTACAAGCAATACATGTTAAGTTCAATATTTTTTATAGAGGTTTGTCACTTAATAAAACCACAACCTCCTTTTGAGGTCAATTCTTTAAAGAAAATGGCAGTGTGATGGAATATATAAAATGTGTTGTAAGTTGTGGGATTCCATGTTTTCATAAGTTTAATTTTATGTACGAATAAATTATCTTCAATATTTATTTAGAAAACCATTTCAAATGAATTGTTATGGAAGCATGTAATATGAGAAATTATGTCTACAAAAACCTCACTACCATGCAATTAGAACTTTGAAACAACTAATCTATAACTACACTACAACTATTTCATGGAAATATGAGGAATCACAAAATAAAATGCCATGCTAAAAATTCATAGAGTTATATTGTAATTCCATATTAGTCCCAAGATGGACCCCATATGGATGAATGAATGCATTGTATATACAATATTAGCCAACCATGTTTGACTTTGTTAGTAAATTGCATGAAAGTCACATATGAAAACTAAATACAACTAAAATAGATGAAACATTCATTAACAACTTCTTTATAACTGCTTTACAATTATTATATTGGATCTTTGTGAAACTACCCAACTACTAGTTACAATATTATTATTATTATTATTATTTTAAGTTACACCATCATAACTTAGCCAAACATAACTAAAAGTTAATAATTAATAGCTAATTAATAGTATTTACATTCCAAATTAATAGTTAATAATTATTATTATGAACTATAATAATGAATATACTTAATAGATGGACTATGTTAAGGTAGAACTACCCATCACTAATCATTGGTCAATGATTGAACAATTTTGGATCTTTATTAGTTTTTATCTATTTTGTGTGATGTAAAACATCATGGGAATGTCATTAAAGTAAGCTTTACATCATATGTTTCAACTTTAGAAGCAATGGAATAACACAAAAAAAGAAAAAATCATGTTGAAATCACATAATGTGTTTTTTAAACAAATGATCTTTTATTTATAAACATCATATCTTCTTTATTTCTTGTCCATTTTTAGCAATCTAAAGTGCTAAATAAAGGTGCACTAAACTAAGATTTACATTAACTGCTTGAACTCTAGAAACAAAAAAAAGACTAGAATAGCCATGAAGAAGCTAAATGTGATGAATTTTAAATTGTGAATTAAATCGATGACCAAACATTGACCCTGTTTTTGAAAACCCATATCTTCCTCATTCTATCCTTTTTGAAAAATCTAAATGGCCGTGAATGTGCCAAGTCAAGGTTTTAAAAAACCTTGCATTTGAAAGGCAAAGGGACAATGTATTATAATTTAAAATTCTTTGAAAGCTTAAATGTTTATTCATTGGCTTGTATTATAGTGATTGCAAGTGAATTGTAACTAAGATGCAACTAATTTTTTTATCCCATATTGTTCAAATCTTACTTTTCAAGTTTGTAAAGTATATAACTAGGTGCATTAAAAGTTTTTAAAAACAAGTGGCATTTGGAATAAGTTAATAAAAGAATGTTTGGCCCTAAAGGTTAAACCCAAAATAAAATAGGATTATCCCTAATGACCTACCTAACTTAGGCCTATCTACTTATCTACCTAGGCTTAAATACCTACCTACCTAACCTAGGAAACATAAACTTAGCAATGCCTACCTATGTTAAGTTTGTCTATTTATTGACCTAAACACATGTGTCAAATGTTATCAATCCTAAGTTGAATGATTTAAATTAAATTAATAAAATATTAAATATTGAAATAAATTTAAATTTGCCACATGTCGATTGATGATTTGTCAACACATTATTGTCATGTTTTTGCTTATGTAGTTGTAAGATAATTTCACAAATTGCATATGTATATAATTTCATATATGATGAATTGTGCCATTACAACTTTTGTAACTCATCCAATAACAAACAAATTATAGAAATATAATGAGTTGTAAGTGGTCATTGTAATTCAAAATTATAACTAGAATCCAACAACAAGCTTAGTTGCAAAACACTTATTTTTTCATAATGTACATATAAAAAAAAACACATTAACAACATATATAACAATAAATATTTGACATTTCCATTTGAAGAGAGTGCACACATCACTCATAAAAATAATGGTTGAAAATGAATTTACCATAAAAAAACCAATAGTGTAAACATGTAAACTTGAAAAACTTGATTACAACTCAAACAATTATGGATTTGGGTTGGCGAAGGTGAGCCATCATATACATTAGTATTGTAACATCAAGATGGGTTAAAATGAGTAAAAATTGTAAATACAAATATTATGGAGAATGGGTAGGAGGGGTAAATATGGGAAATAAATAATATAACTCAAGTGCCCTACCTTGAGAATTTTTTAATTGTAGACTTAAGCTTGGACGTATAAATTATGTAGTTAATTATTTTGGATTAAGCATAATTGAAAATTAAAAATTTTGTGAATTTGATTAAATCTAATCAATAATCTATTGGTTTTTAGTGGATGAATGAAAACATTTAATATATAAAAATGAATATGATGGATAATTCATCCATTCATCCTTTCAAGTATTAAAAAGTTCTAGGTGAAGCTTCAAAGTCATTTTCCCTTTTGTGATTTCATGTTATCACTAAGCATTGGGATAAACTTTTGTGTAATGAACTTATGTCAAAATAAACTTAAACATGCCATTTTGATTATGAAAATGTTCATAAAAACCAAACATGCATGTTTTTTATAAGTGATCTTTATATAAAAGTAATTAAATGCATGCAATGAGTTCCCTGGCAAGTGTAGCCCATACAAGGATCAAGCCTTGGACACATGCATGATCCTGGTTCAAAAATATGTAAGTTTAATTTTTTGTATTTATCAAGTGTTTTGAATGATGTTATGTGAAAATTTAATCATTTAACCTATTTATGTGCTAGTAGGGATTCAATTAGAAATTAACTTTCATAAGCTCATACTTTTTAAAAAAAAGGTTATAATACTTTCACCTTCTTGAGGGAGACCTTTTAGCATAAAATAACACCCAACCTTCTTGAGGGAGACCTTTTAGTGTAAAATAACCCCCAACCTTCTTGAGTGAGACCTTTTAGTGTAAAAAAACACCCAAGGAGTGAGGATTTTGAGAATTGGAAGGCAAAGGTGGTTATTTTTGCTCCCAAGTGGCTTAAACCGTGTGGGTGATTTTTTTTTGGTTTTGATTTTTTTTCTTGTGATACCACATGCCAAGTATCACAAGACAAAAATGAAAAAAAAAAAAAGAATTCTTGCTAGGCTTTATTCTCTACAATGGAGCGTCTAGATAGACTAGGAGGAAATTTGGCCAAGTGCTTTAGGTGGCTATATTTCACCAAGGAAATGCTCACCTAATTTGGACTGAGAGACCCTGGCCTAGTCTTAGGACAAGATGTTTTCCATGGTTAGAAAACAACCTAAAAAAGATTGGGGTTTTTGGCCTTGCCTACCAAGAAGGCAAGGATATTGTTGTGTTTAGATTCATTATAGAGTATAGTAGCTTAAGGGATTT
>Ga0116227_10000273_pt1 | contig 94654 bp, 101 predicted proteins | sample S1TSphgellanicum_FD_89693 | JGI IMG/M metagenome (GOLD analysis project Ga0116227, IMG submission 89693) | Host-associated microbial communities from peat moss isolated from Minnesota, USA - S1T2_Fb - Sphagnum magellanicum MG | ecosystem: Host-associated > Plants > Peat moss > Unclassified... | reverse complement strand
GAGATCGAAGTCGATGCCCGCGGCCAGACCTCGGTGCCGGGCGTGTTCGCCGCGGGCGACTGCACCATCGTGCCGTACAAGCAGATCGTCATCGCGATGGGCGAAGGCGCCAAGGCCTCCTTGAGCGCCTTCGATCATCTGATCCGTTCGCCGCTGTCCGTCGCCGCCTAATCTCGCGGCGCGGCATGCGCGCACCACGGACTAGCGCCAATGGGCCACGGCGAGCAAAAGATGCCGCCGTGGGACGGCCGCAGTAGGCGCCCCCCCGAGTCAGACAGACTGCTATGGCTGTACACTGAAGACGCTGCAGTCCGAGAGCATCTTCATGTCATCAGCCGTGCCTCCCACCCGAATGTCCGCCGGCGTCGTGGTGGTCAGTCTGCGGGCGCGCAAGTTGCGATTTCTGCTGCTGCGCGCGTACCGTAACTGGGATTTTCCGAAGGGCATGGTGGAGCCCGGTGAATCGCCCATCGACGCCGCGGTCCGTGAAGTGCGCGAGGAGACTACGCTGGACGACATCTCCTTCGACTGGGGGATGGTGTTCATCGATACCGGGCCGTACAACAAGGGCAAGATCGCCCGTTACTACGTTGCCCGCAGCAAGGAAACGCACATCACGCTGCCCGTCAATCCGCAACTCGGCGCGCCCGAGCATCACGAAGCGCGCTGGTTCGACTACGACGAGGCGCTGACCATGGTGTCGCCTCGGCTGCAGCCCGTGATGCGCTGGGCCTATTCCGTCGTGAACCACGGAGCGCCGTCGTGAACCGAAGAAGCGCTGCCGACGTCAGGCCCGGTGCCGGGTCCAGGCCGCAACCCTCGAGTTGCGGCCCTTCCCTTCAAGGTTACGGATAGGACCGGTAATACGGATAGGGCCGAACCACGACCACCGGCGCGGGCGCGACCACGGCCACATGGGGGCCGTAGTAGCCGCGGTGGTAGCCATACGGGGCCACCACACAGCCGGTCATCGACATAAGGCCGATCGGAATCAATAACTTGAACAAGGTTTTCATGACCGTCTCCTCGCTATCGTTGCCTCACAGAAGGAACAACGCGGCGGTGCCGCAGGGGATGACAGCATTACCAATGCTTAAGCTGACCTCTTGGCATGATGAATTTGGCCGGCTCGTATGGCCGTTTGGTGATCGACAACGAGTCAATGCAACCCGTCAAAATCGCCGGGTCGAGGCCTCAGTCTGGCTGACCAGATTTTATGTCACACCGGTCCGGCTCCACCCCCAGTGTGCAGCGTCACGCCAGCGTGTGAAATACCTTCTGCACGTCGTCGTCCTGTTCCAGCTTGTCGATCAGCGCCAGCACTTCCGCCGCCTGGTCCTCGGGCAATTCGACCGGAACGGCGCAGATGTATTCGTGTTCGGCCGACAAGGGCGCAATACCGCGGGCTTCCAGCGCTTCTTGCATCTTGCCGAAATCCGCGAAGGCGCAGCGAATGACCAGCTGAGTCTCACCCTTCTCGCCGGTGCTTTCGCCCATTTCCTCCAGGCCATGGTCGATCATGTCGAGTTCCAGCTCGTCCTGATCCTTGACGCCGCCGGGATCCAAGCGGAACACCCCCATTTTCTTGAACAGGAAGCTGACGCTGCCCGTGCTGCCGAAATTGCCACCGCCCTTGGTGAAATGGTTGCGCACGTTGGCCACAGTCCGGGTGGGGTTGTCCGTGGCCGTCTCCACCAATAACGCCACTCCGTGAGGCGCATAGCCCTCGTAGAGGATTTCCTGGTAATTGGCCGCCTCCTTGCCGGAGGCGCGGCGAATCGCCGCATCGGTTTTATCCTTCGGCATGTTAACGGCGCGCGCATTCTGTAGAATGCGCCGCAGAGTCGGATTCGCGGCCGGGTCAGGGCCGCCGCTGTGAACCGCGATCGCAATGTCCTTCGCCACCCGGGTGAATTGCTTCGCCATCCGGTTCCAACGCGCGAACATCGCGTGCTTTCTGACTTCGAATATACGTCCCATGATTTTGCGTCCTTCTTCAGGATGCGCATGGTAGCAATACCCGGTTAAACCGCCAGCAGCCCGTGTGACTCATGGGCGCCGTCACGAGCGCGCGGTAGGCGCATCATGAGTGAGGCAGGCTGCTAGACTTGCGGCACCCTTTTCAAGGCAATATCTATGAGTGCAGTTCCCTCCGACGAGACCCCGGCCGTGGTGAGTTTCCGCGATCTCGCACTATCGGAACCCGTGCTGCGTGCGCTCGCCGATGTGGGCTACGAATCCCCTTCCCCGATCCAGGCGGCGACCATTCCGGTGCTGCTGTCGGGCAAGGACATGCTGGGTCAGGCGCAGACCGGCACCGGCAAGACCGCCGCGTTTGCATTACCCGCGCTGTCGCGCGTCGATCTGTCGAAGCACGAACCCCAGGTTCTGGTGCTGGTACCCACCCGCGAGCTGGCCTTGCAAGTGTCGGAGGCCTTCCTCAAGTATGCCGCGCACATCAAGGGCTTCCACGTGCTGCCGATCTACGGCGGCCAGAGCTACCAGCCGCAGTTGAACGCGCTGCGACGCGGTGTGCACGTGGTCGTCGGCACGCCGGGCCGCGTCATCGATCACATGAATCGCGGCACGCTGAAACTCAGCGGCATCACGCTCCTGGTGCTCGACGAGGCCGACGAGATGCTGCAGATGGGGTTCGTGGACGCGGTCGAAAGCATTCTCGAACAAACGCCGCCGGAGCGGCAGGTGGCGCTGTTTTCCGCCACCATGGCCGCGCCGATCCGCCGCATCGCGGCAAAACACCTGCGTTCACCGGTCGAAGTCACGATCAAGAGCAAGACCAGCACCGCCACCAACATCCGGCAGCGCTACTGGATGGTCAGCGGCATGCACAAGTTGGATGCGCTGACACGCATCCTCGAAGCCGAGCCCTTCGACGGCATGCTGGTGTTCACACGCACCAAGCAGTCCACGGTGGAACTGGCCGAAAAACTGGAGGCGCGCGGCTTCGCCGCCGCCCCGCTGAACGGCGATATTCCCCAGCCACAACGTGAGCGCACGGTGCAGCGCCTGAAGGCCGGCCAGATCGACATCTTGGTCGCCACCGATGTCGCCGCGCGCGGACTCGACGTCGAGCGCATCGGGCACGTGGTGAATTACGACGTGCCCTACGACACCGAATCCTATGTACACCGAATCGGGCGCACCGGCCGGGCCGGCCGCAAGGGCGAGGCCATCCTGTTCATCGCTCCTCGCGAGCGCAACATGCTGCGCGCCATCGAACGCGCCACCCGTCAGGTCATCGAGCCGATGAACCTCCCCACGGTCGACGCGGTCAATGTCTTGCGGATCGCCAAGTTCAAACTACGCGTGGCGGAGACCATCGCCCAGACCGACATGCAGCTGTTCAGACCCATGGTCGAGGAATTGGCAGCGGAGAGCGGATTACCGCTCATCGATATCGCCGCCGCGCTCGCCAGTCTGGCGCAGGGCACGACCCCCTTGTTGATCGGCGGCAAGAGTGATCGAGGCGGCGACACGGCGGGCGCGCCACCGATGCCCGCTAGGCGCGAGGAATCCTTCGAGAACCGCGGTGAGCGGCCCCCAGCGTTCGACCGCGCCGCGCCGCGCGAGCGCACACCCGTGCGCGAACGCTCGTTCGATCACGACCGACCGCGGCCGCCGGAGCGTGCCGCTGAGCGCGAACGGCCGCGCACTCCCGCGCCGCACTTGCCGTCGGACGAGCGCTCGGACGGCCCGTCGAGACCCCGGCCGCCCGAGCGTGCCGCTGAGCGCGAACGGGCGCGCACTCCCGCGCCGCACTCGGCGGACGGGTTCCAACGCGGCGAACCGGCGCCGGCTTCCGCTCCGCGTACCCGCGACGATCGCGCACCGCCGTCGCGCGAGCCGCGTACCCGATCAGCGAGCGGCTTGATGGAGACTTTCCGCATCGAGGTGGGTGCGGCGCACGGCATCAAGCCGAGCCATGTGGTCGGCGCCATCGCGAACGAGGCGGGCATCGAGGGTGTGCATATCGGCCGCGTCGATATTCGCGATGACCATAGCTACGTGGACTTGCCTGAAGGCATGCCGAAGCAGATATTCAAGGTGCTGCAGAAGGTTCTGGTGGCGGGCCGGGAATTGCGCCTGAGCAAGGTGGGCGAGAAGCCGCCGAAACCGCCGCGGGCCGTGGAACGTAAGATGTTGACCCGCAAGCCGGCCGCAGGTCGGCCCAAGAAGGACTGAACGGTCGTCGAGACGCAACGCTTTTTAACACGAGAGGAGTGCAGAGCATGGGCAAGGGTATGGATCGAAAGAAAGAAGAGAAGAAGAAGCCGAGCAAGACGCTGGAAGAGAAGCGCGCTGCCAAGAAAGAGAAGAAGCTCGCCAAGGGTTAGTGTCTCGGGCGGGTTAGAATGAGGGGTGAAGAACGCTCGAGCCGTACAATGCTTGATCGCCGCCAACGCGGTGATGTTTTTATTGCAGTCGCTGTCCAAGGGCAACCTGGACGTGGCGCTGGCGCTATGGCCCTTGCAGCCGATCGACGGGCATTCCTATTTTCATCCGTGGCAAATCGTCACCTATGCGTTTCTGCATAGCACCGACAACGTTGCGCACCTGCTGTTCAACATGCTCGGACTGTGGATGTTCGGCGCCGAGATCGAGCGCTACGTGGGTCCGCGGCGGCTGCTCGCGTGTTACTTCGCCTCGGTGGTGACCGCCGCGCTCACTCAATTGTTCGTGCCGGTCTTGCTGGGCGCAGCGCCCGCGCCGACGATCGGCGCCTCGGGCGGCGTCTTCGGTTTGCTACTGGCGTATGCGCTGCTGTTTCCTCATCGCAAAGTGATTCCCTTGATCCCGCCCATCCCGATGCCGGCCTGGGTGTTCGCCACGCTCTACGCCGCGGTGGAGCTGTTCATGGGCGTCACCGGCACCCTCTCGGGGATAGCCCATTTCGCGCATCTCGGCGGTATGATCGGCAGTGCGATCGTGGTCATGCAATGGCGGTGGGCGCACCGGCGGGCTGCGAGTACCTCGGCACGATGAATTTGACCGCTTCACGTGGCCCAGATGGGCGGGTATTCCGACGGGAACGGAGCAGTTCCCGCCGGGATACCCGCCCACCCCGGCCTTTGCTCAAGCCGCTTGACGACTCAAGCAAGCGTCAATTCAACCGTTCAAAATCACGTTGCCGCGGCCCCTTTCTCGTGTTTCTGTTGAGCCTGGCTCTTCCGGCGCACGCCGAATGGGTGCGGCGCGTGACCGACGGCATCATGGGTACGCGCATCACGGTCGAGTTGTGGTCTGAGGACAAGACCAAGGCCGACCAGGCGATCGACGCCGTGCTCGATGAAATGCGCCACATCGATGAGTCGATGAGCACCTACAAGCCCACCAGCGAGGTGTCATTGGTCAATGCCAACGCTGCGGCCGGGCCGATGCACATCACCAAGGAACTCTTCGATCTGCTGACCACCGCCAAGGAATATTCGGTGCTCACCGACGGCGCGTTCGACATCACCTACGCGAGCGTCGGCTATATGTACGATTTTCGCAAACACATCCGGCCCGACGAGGCGCACATCGACGAGGCGTTGCCCGCGGTCAATTATCGCCATCTGTTGCTCGACCCCAAGAAACAGACGGTGCAATTTTCCCAGAAAGGCGTGCGCATCGATCTCGGCGGCATCGCCAAGGGATACTCGGTGGACCGCGGCATCGACGTACTCAAAGCACGCGGCTTCACCCGCGCCTATGTCTCCGCGGGCGGCGATAGCCGCATCATCGGCGACCGCTTCGGTAAGCCTTGGATGGTCGGCATCCGCGACCCCCGCAAGCCACCGGGCGAAGTCATCACCCGCGTACCGCTGGTCGACGCGGCCATCTCCACGTCAGGCGACTACGAGCGCTTCTTCGAGGAAAACGGCGTGCGCTATCACCACATCATCGATCCGCGCACCGGCCATTCGGCCAGCAAGGTGCGCAGCGCCACCATCATCGGTCCCTATGCCATACGCACCGATGGGCTGTCCAAGACCGCCTTCGTGCTCGGGCCGGAGGAGGCAATGAAAATCTACAACCGCATCGATGACATCGACGCCATCATCGTCGAACTCGACGGCACGGTGATCTATTCCAAGGGACTCGAACAGGCGCACTGAGCGGTTGAATCAAAGCTTGTTCGAATCGCCACGCGGCCCAGTACAAGAGGTCTGGATGGATGGGTGGCCTGATGCCGACTAGTCCCCATTGCCGTCAGGCCACCCGTCCCTCCAGACCATACGAATCGGTTAGATTCACTCCTTCAAGCGGCTAGTCACGGAAATTGTTGAATTGCAGCGGCACGTCGATGTCCGCCTTGCGTAGAAAGGCGATGGCTTCCTGTAGATCGTCGCGTTTCTTGCCCGACACACGCACCTTGTCCCCTTGAATCTGCGCCTGGACTTTGAGCTTTGAGTCCTTCAGCAGCCGCGATACTTTTTTCCCGGTCTCCGCATCGATGCCCTGCTTGACCACCACCAGTTGCTTGGCCTTCGCGAGGTTCACGACCGGATCCTTCACCTCGAGACAGGCGATATCGATACCACGTTTCGCGATTCGCAGTTTCAAGATCTCCAGCATCTGTTTCAACTGAAAATCCGCCGGCGCACTCATGGTCACGGTCGCATCTTCGAGTTCGAAGGTGGCGTCCGTGCCCTTGAAGTCGAAACGCTGCGTGAGCTCGCGCACCGCCTGGTCGACCGCGTTGGTGAGCTCGTGAGAGTCGAATTCGGACACCACGTCGAATGAAGGCATATCAAAAAACTCCGCCGCTGGATGATCTCAAGGATTGCTGCACTCAAGGCTTGTTGCACTCAACGATACCCGCGTGCCTGCAAGGTGAAAAGGTTGGCATAGCGGCCGCCCTGCGCCATCAACGAGTCATGGCTGCCGCGTTCGACGATCCGGCCCTCTTCCAATACCAGGATCTGATCCGTCATGCGCACCGTCGAGAATCGATGCGAGATCACGATGGCGATGCGATTGCGGGTGAGTTCGCGAAAATGTTCGAACACTTCGGCCTCCGCGCCGGCGTCGATCGCCGCCGTGGGTTCATCCAGCACCAGGATGTCGGCCTCATTGCGCATGAAGGCGCGAGCGAGGGCGATCTTTTGCCACTGACCGCCGGACAGCTCGCGCCCGTCCTTGAACCATTTACCGAGTTGCGTGCGATAGCCGCTCGGCAGGCTCTCGACGAATTCGGCCGCCAGCCCCTGTGTGGCGGCGCTCCGCCAGCGTGCCTCGTCGTCGAAGGCGCGGACATCGCCGGCGCCGATGTTCTCGCCAACCAGCATCTGGTAGCGGGCGAAGTCCTGGAAAATCACCCCGATACGCTGCCGCAGCGCGGTCTCGTCCCACTCCTGAAGGTCCAGTCCATCGAGCAGAATCCGGCCCTTGGTCGGCCGATACAACCGGGTTAACAGCTTGATGAGCGTCGTCTTTCCCGACCCATTCTGGCCGACGAGCGCCAGGCTTTCCCCGGGCCTGACCTGCAAATCGATATCGGATAACGCCGCGGTCGCAGCGCCAGGGTAGATGAATTCGACACCTTCGAACCGAATGCCCTCGCCCGGCCGCGGACCTGCCGTCAATGTCCCACGGTTGTTACCCACGGGCTGTTCCAGATATTCGAACAGGGTGGATAGATACAGGTTGTCCTCGTAGAGACCGCTGATGGCGGACAGTGCCGCACCCACTGCCGCTTGACCCTGCCTGAACAGCATCAGGTACATGGTCATCTGCCCCACCGTCATCGCGCCCTGTACCGTCTCCGCGGCGATCCAGGCGTAGCCTGAATACAGCGTGCCTGTGCCGACCAGCCCTAAGCCGAAACCCCAGGCATCGCGGCGCACGGTGAGATCCCGATCTTCGCGATACAGGCGTGTGAAGATCTCGCGGTAACGATCCAGAAGCCGCGGGCCCAACTGAAACAGCTGCACTTCCTTGGCCGTATCCTCGCGTGCCAGCACCGATTCCAAGTAGATCTGCATGCGCGATTCGGGCGCGCGCCAGCGAAACAGCCGAAACGCTTCGCCGGAGAATTTAGCCTCCGCTAGAAACGCCGGCAGCCCTGCCAGCACCAGCAAGACCACCGCCCATGGCGAGAAGCGCACGAGCAGACCCCCGAACGAGAGCAGGGAGACGGCGTTTTGCAGCAGCCCGAAGGTGCGCATCACCAGACTCAAGGGGCGGCTCGACGCCTCGCGGCGGGCCCGCGTCAATTTATCGTAGAACTCCGAGTCCTCGAATTGCGTCAGATCCAAGGTCAACGCCTTCTCGAGGATCATGACGTTCACTCGCTGACCGAGTTGTGCGCGCAGCAGCGACTGGGCAAGCGACAGCCCGCGTTGCGCCATCGAGGTCAGTCCCACCAACAGAGCCTCGAGCGCGACATACTTGACGATCGCGGCGAGCGCGGTATTGCCCGTTTGCCGGTGCCAGTCGGCGGCATGGATCACCGCATCGACGATGAGGGCGCCGACATAGGCGATGCCCGCCGGCAGGATACCCGCGAGCAGCGTCAGTAGGCCGAGCGCGATGGATAGCAGCTTGTTGGTGGTCCACACCAACATCAGTGCGCGACGGCTGTAAACGAACAGCCCCGACAGCCCGCGTGTCAGCGCGCCGTTATCGTAAGTCGGCGCGGCGACGTGCGGGTTCGCGGCCAAGCGGGGGCTACCTCATCCTGAGTGTGTCTGCGCATGGAGATGGCGCAGAACTGCTGGATTTCAAGGCCCAGCCAAACATAGCGCTGGCCTGGATTGTTTTCGCATGTTGAGCGCGTAGCGCCGGCCGCGACGCTCGAGCGCATAGCAGCGCCGCGGGAACGTTGCTGCCGTCAAGCGAATAGGCCGAATAGGCGGCATGATCGCCTCTGGATGACGCGGCAAGCGGACTTGACGGTAACCACCTGGGGCAGCGATACTCACTCCATGAATTCCGAATTCTCACAATTCAATACCCGCTGGTGGTGGCGAACCCCTGACATCGTGGAGCGGGCGCTGGTCGCGTAAGTTTTAATCGAATTCGATCTCAATCCAGAACCCATCTCCGCTCCCAATCGGTGATGGGTTTTTTGTTGTCTCAAACTTTCTGCAGCCGGGAATCAATGAAGCCACCTTTCGACATTGCCGCCGACTTGGATACGCCGGTATCGGCCTATCTCAAACTGGCGCCTTTCAAGCCGCGATTCCTGCTGGAAAGCGTCGAGGGTGGGGAGCGGCTCGCACGGTATTCCTTCATCGGCTTCGGTGATTGCTTGGAGGTGCGCCTGGATGCGGCGGGACTCCTCATCGGCGGTGTTTACTCGCCGCGCCCGCGTGACAAGGCGGAGTTTTTGAATGCACTGCGCGGCGCTCTTGCCCGCGCCCCGCGGCCCTCGCCGGAGATACCGGGCGTACCGTTGCTCGGCGGACTCGTGGGTTATACGTCTTACGATGCGGTCCGTTATTTCGAGCGGGTGCCGGGCCGCAGTCTCGACGCGACCGAGACGCCGCATGCGCATTATGTCGCGCCGCGCTCGGTGCTGGTGTTCGATCATCTGACCCGCGGCGTCGCCCTGCTGCACGATGGCAGCGAAGCGGAGCGCCAAAGTCTGCGGCGCGAGGTCATTCAGGCGCTGCGCGGACCGGTGCCGACCATTGCGGTGCCCGGTCGATTCTCGCCGGCCACGCCTTCGCTCACCGAGGCCGCGCACGCGGCGGGAGTCAGACGCGTTCAGGAATACATCGCTGCCGGCGATATCTACCAGCTAGTGCTCGCCGCGCGGTTCGAAGGCCGACATTCCCTGTCGCCGTTCGAGGTGTACCGTGCTTTGCGCTTGCTCAATCCGTCGCCCTACATGTACTTCTGTGAACTGGGCGACATCACGGTGGTCGGCTCGTCACCCGAGGCGCTGGTCAAGTCCCATGGCGGTCAGGCGCAGCTAAGGCCGATCGCGGGATCTCGCCCGCGCGGCGCCGACGCCGCCGGCGATGCGGCGATGGAGGCGGAATTGCTGGCGGATCCGAAGGAAAACGCGGAGCACGTCATGCTCGTCGATTTGGCGCGTAACGATCTCGGCCGGGTGGCCGTCGCGGGTTCGATCAAGGTCAACCCCTATCGGGTGATCGAGCGTTACAGCCACATCATGCACATGGTGAGCGGGGTCGGTGGCACCTTGGCGCCTGGGCAGGATGCCTTCGATCTGTTCGCGGCGACCTTCCCGGCCGGCACCTTGGTCGGGGCGCCCAAGGTGCGCGCCATGCAAATCATCGATGAGCTGGAGCCTGTGGGGCGTCAGCTCTACGGCGGCACCGTCGGCTATTTCGGCCGGCACGGTGACATGGATCAGGCGATCACGATTCGCACCTTGGTGTTTCGCGGCGATGTGTACAGTTATCAGGCGGGCGGCGGCATCGTCGCCGACAGTTCGCCCCAGTCCGAGTACGACGAGGTCATGGCGAAGAGCGCCGTGCTGCGGAGTGCCTTGGCGATCGCGGCGGAGGGCTTGTGAGTACACGACCCAAGCTGTTGTTGATCGACAACTACGACTCGTTCACCTACAACCTGGTACAGGCGTTTATGGTGCTGGGCGCGGAGGTGGAGGTGCATCGCAACGACATGCTGTCGGTGCAGGATGCGCTCGAACTTGGGCCCACTCATCTCGTCATTTCGCCGGGTCCGGGCACGCCGCGCGACGCGGGCGCATCCATGCGCATGATTCAGGCCTTCAGCGGCCGCATTCCGATATTCGGTGTGTGTCTCGGACATCAATCGCTGGTCGAAGTGTTCGGCGGCAAAGTGGTGCGTGCCGCGCGCCTCATGCATGGCAAGGTGTCGCCCGTGACGCATGACGGCAAGGGTGTGTTCAGCGGCATGCCCCGAGAATTCCAGGCGGGACGCTACCACTCGTTGATCGCCGAGCCCGCGAGCCTGCCGGCGGTGCTCGAGGTCACCGCGCGCACGGCCGAGGGTGAGATCATGGGCGTGCGTCATCGCTCGCTGCCGATCGAGGGGGTGCAATTCCACCCGGAGAGCGTGCTGACCCCCGAGGGTCCGATATTGATGGGCAATTTTCTGAAGAGCTAGCGGCATGCCGACTCCCCGCCAAACTCTCGAGCAGCTACTGGAGCGACGCGATCTGACCGAGAGGCAGGCGGCGGATTTGCTGGGTGAGCTCACGAATTCCGAACTCGCCCCGGCGATGGCGGGGGCGTTGTTGGCGGCGTTGCGTGGCAAGGGCGTGACCGCCGCGGAGGTGCGCGGATTCGCCGAAGCCATGCGCGCGCTCGCGCTCAAGCCCGTATTGCCCAGCGTGCTCGATGCCATCGATATCGTCGGCACCGGTGGCGACTCGTCTGGAAGCCTGAATCTGTCCACGGGCGCAGCGTTGCTGAGCGCGGCCTGTGGACTGCCGGTGGTGAAACACGGCAACCGTTCGATCTCGAGCCGCAGCGGCAGCGCCGACCTGATCGAACGACTGGGTTTTACCCTGCCGCTCGACGAGGCAGAGGCGGCTGAGTGTTTTGCCGCGACCGGCTTTACGTTCTTGTTCGCGCCTTATTTTCATCCGGCAATGAAGGCGCTGGCGCCGATCCGCGCGGCACTGGGTGTACGCACGGTGTTCAATCTGCTCGGTCCCTTGACCAATCCCGCGGCACCGAAATTTCGGCTCATCGGCGCCTACGACGCGGCCACCGCCGAGTTGATGGCCGGCACGATCGCGGGCATGGCGGTGCAACGCGCCTGGGTGATTCATGGGGCCGCCGGCTGGGACGAAGCCACGCCGATAGGACCGTTCCTGGCGTTCGATGTGACGCCCGGCTCGATCGTCCGCAGCGAGATCGATCCGCGCGAGTTCGGCCTGGCGCCCTGCACAGCCGCCGATCTCGCCGGGGGCGACGCGGCAGCCAATCTGGTCGCACTGCGCGAGGTGTTCGAGGGTCGGGACCGCGGCGCGCATCGTGCGGCGCTGATGCTGCAGAGTGGTCTCGCGCTCTATGTAGCCGGCCGCGCCGCGTCCATTGCCGAGGGGATAGCGAGCGCCGGCGCGGCGCTCGATAGCGGGCGAGCAAGGGACTGGTTGGCTCGGCTGCAGTCATTTGCCGCCGGGCTGCTCAGGGCACAGGCCACGGTCCGAGCATGACGAGGGTCGGAGTATGATAAGGGGCCGGAGCATGACACGGGTCCGAGCATGAGCCGCTTTCTGGACGACATGGCACGCTCGAGTGCGCAGCGTGTGCTCGAGGCGCGGGAGCGCGAGTCCTACGCCGCATTGGAAAGGCGCGCACAGCAAGCGCCGCGCGGTGCGGGGTTGCGCTTGTCGCCCGCGGGATTCGACGTCATCGCGGAGCTGAAACTGCGTTCACCGGCCGCCGGTGTGCTGGGTGATGAGACCGACGATTGGCTCGGTCGCATCGCGGCCTATGCGCGCGGCGGTGCCGCCGCGGTCTCGGTACTGACCGAGCCGTCGCGGTTCGACGGCTCGCTGGAGCATCTGCGCCAGGCGGCCGCGGTGCTGGCGCCCTTGGGCGTCCCGGTCATGCGCAAGGATTTCCTGGTGGATCCCTACCAGGTCTTGGAAGCCCGTGCGGCGGGTGCGGGTGGCATCCTCGTCATCTTACGCATGCTGCCGCAGGAGCGGCTTACTCCCTTGCTGGACGCGGCCGCCGACCACGGGTTGTTCGTGCTGTTGGAGGCGTTCGACGGCGCCGACCTGCGGCTGGCGCGGGACGTGTTGGCGTCCCGCCGCCCGGACGACACCCTTCTGATCGGCATCAACAGCCGCGATCTGCAGACCTTGAAGGTGGTTCCGCAGCGATTCTCGGTGATGGCGCCGTTGCTGCCACCTCTGTTCCCCTGCGTGGCCGAGAGCGGCGTCGCGACGCCCGCGGACGCCCGCACGATGCGGCAGCTCGGCTACCGGGTGGCGCTGATCGGCACGGCCCTGATGGGTGCGGATGACCCCGCCTTGCTGCTCGCCGAGATCTTGCACTCGGCCCGGACAGTGAAACCTTAAATGGCTACACTCCGCGCCATGTGGATAAAAATTTGCGGCATGACCAGTGCGGACGCCATCGCGGCGGCGGCGGAAGCGCGTGTCGATGCCATCGGCTTCGTGTTCGCCCCGAGCCCGCGCCAGGTGACGCCCGGCCAGGCGGCGCAGCTCGCGGCGCTCGCACCGCCCGGCATATTGCGTATCGCAGTGGCCCAGCATCCGTTACAGATGAAGGTGGACGAGATCTGCCGGATCTTGAAGCCGGATTATTTTCAAACCGACGTCGAGGATCTGCGCGAATTGAAGATTCCGGCGCACATCAAGGTGCTGCCCGTGGTCCGCTTCGGCCGCAAGACCCCCAGTCCCTTGCCGTCGCTGATGTTGTTCGAAGGACCTTCCAGCGGCATCGGTGAGCTGGCCGATTGGGGCCGGGCCGCGGAGCTCGCGCGACAGACCCAGGTCATTCTCGCCGGCGGCCTATCGCCGCACAACGTCGCCGAGGCCATTGCGGCGGTGCGGCCCTACGGCGTCGACGTGAGCAGCGGCGTCGAAGAAATACCCGGTATCAAGGATCCGGAAAAAATCCACGAATTCGTGCGTGCGGCACGTGCCGCCGCGGCGGAATTGGAGCAACAATCATGAACTCACCGCTGCGCGCGCATCCCGCGTCGCCCACTTTTCCCGACCTCAAAGGCCGCTACGGCGCCTTCGGTGGCCGCTACGTGCCAGAGACCTTGGTGCCGGCGCTCGATCGGTTGCAGGCCGGGGTCAACCGGTATCTCCAGAGTCCGGATTTTCAGGCTGAGTTCAACCAGGAATTGAAGAGCTGGGTGGGCCGTCCCACCGCACTGTCCTTCGCCCCCACGTTGAGCAAGCGCTGGGGTGCCGAAGTCTGGCTCAAGCGCGAGGACCTTGCGCATACGGGCGCGCATAAGATCAACAATGCAGTGGGGCAGACGTTGCTCGCCAAACGCCTGGGAGCGAAGCGAATCATTGCGGAAACCGGCGCCGGACAGCATGGCGTCGCGAGCGCCGCCGCCGCTGCCCGACTCGGCATGCCCTGTGTAGTCTATATGGGCGCGGTGGACGTCGAGCGTCAGGCGCCGAATGTCGGCCGCATGCAGCTGATGGGTGCGACCGTGGTGCCGGTCACGAGCGGTGACAAAACCCTGCGCGCCGCCATCGATGAGGCGCTCCGCGACTGGGTCGCCGATCCGGACGGGACCTATTATTCGCTGGGTTCCGCGGTGGGACCGCATCCCTATCCCTACCTGGTGCGCGAGTTGCAATCGGTGATCGGCCGCGAGGCTCGCGCGCAGATGTTGGAAATGGCGGGCGCGCTACCGGACATGGTCATTGCCTGCGTCGGCGGGGGCTCGAACGCCATCGGCATGTTCCACCCCTTCATCGGCGACCCCGGTGTGGGGTTGCTCGGCGTCGAGGCGGGCGGTCGCGGCGCCGGACTCGGCGATAATGCGGCCTCGTTGACGTTCGGCACGCCCGGTGTCTTGCAGGGTAGCTATACGCTGATTTTGCAGGATGAATTCGGTCAGGTGCGGGAGACCCATTCGGTATCGGCGGGCCTCGATTACTCGGGCGTCGGGCCCGAGCATGCCTACCTGATGAAGAGCGGACGGGTGGCCTACGAATCCGCGACGGATGACGAAGCGCTGGACGCGCTCACCGAATGCGCGAAATACGAGGGTATCCTGCCCGCCATCGAAACCGCCCATGCGATCTTCGGCGCGCGCCGCTATGCGGCCGCGCACCCCGGCGCGCGAATCTTGATCTGCTGCTCTGGACGCGGCGACAAGGACATGCCGATATTGCAGCGCACCGTGCTGCACGAAATGCAGTCCACATGAGACCGCGCGACAGCATTTCGAGCGCCATACGGGCAGCGGCGGCGCGCGGCGGACCGGCGCTCGTGGGGTATCTGACGGCCGGGTTTCCGAGCCGCCGACAATTCCAGGACAACCTCGAGGCGGTCGCGAGTGCCTGCGACGTGGTGGAAATTGGCGTGCCGTTCAGCGATCCGATGGCCGACGGCACCACCATACAGCGGGCCAGTTTCGCGGCTCTGGCGGACGGAGTGACGCTGCCCTGGATCCTCGAGGAATTAACCGCCGCCGGCGCGCGGCGCGCGCATCGGGGTGGGAGTGACCGGGCGTCCCCCCTGCTTCTGATGAGTTATCTGAACCCGTTGCTGGCTTATGGATTGCAACGCCTGCCACGCGCCGCGCGGCAGGCCGGTGTGGCGGGCTTCATCGTGCCGGATCTGCCCTACGAGGAAAGCGCGGCGCTGACGGCGGCGCTCGACGAGGAAGGACTGGCGTTGGTGCAGATGGTTACGCCGGTCACCCCGGAAGCCCGGCTGGAGATGCTATGTCGCACGGCCCAGGGGTTCGTCTATGCCGTCACCATGACCGGAACCACCGGCAAATCGGCGGCGGTACCCGATGACGTCCTCGATTACATGGACCGAGTGAAACGCTACTCGACGGTGCCGGTCTGCGCGGGATTCGGCATTCGTTCCCGCGAACAGGTGGCGCGCTTCGCGCCGCACGTGGACGGCGTGGTGGTGGGCTCCGCATTGGTGGAGACCTTGGAGCGCGGGGGAGATGTGCGGGCGTTCCTAGGTTCCCTCCGGCAGCGTTGACTCGAGATCCATGAAGCGCGTGTATCGGGCCGCCACCCTGCTCGAGGTCGCGCACGCGCGCAACGTGCTCATCAACGCCGGTATTCAATGCGAATTGCGCAATCAATATCTGGCTGGTGCGTTAGGCGATTTGCCCATGATGGAGACCTGGCCGCAGCTCTACGTCGATGACGGCGACGAGCGCTTCGCGTTGAGTGTGCTAGCCAGGGCCGCGGTCCCGGCCCCGGGCGTGCCTTGGACGTGTGCCGGCTGCGGTGAGCAATCCGAGCCGCAATTCACCCAATGCTGGCGCTGCGGAGCCGTGCCGCATCAATAAGTTGGGTCTGCGCGTCGGACAAACACCTACAAACGATGGCCCTAAATCCGAGTCGATGTTCAGCGGCCTCCCATGTTCACGGCTGTCCGTACAGGTTACAAATTGACGCCGTGTCCAATGTAACGATTACATGGGCGCCCTCGAGAGGACGACACTATGATAAATATGGCCATACCCGCATTTTCGGATACTGAACTGCCGCTGGCTGCCCCAAGCCCGCTGCTGGGCAATTCTGTCGCGATGCGGGAAGTGTTCCGACTCATCGAACGCGTCGGACCCACCGAGGCCAGTGTCCTGCTCACCGGCGAAAGCGGTTCCGGCAAGGAATTGGCGGCGCAATCGATTCATGATGCCAGCCGCCGCCGCGGCGGCCCCTTCATCGCGATCAATTGCGGCGCCATCCCCGCGGGACTGATCGAAGCTGAATTGTTCGGTTACGAGAAGGGGAGCTTTACCGGCGCGATTCGTGCGCATGCCGGCGTATTCGAACGAGCCGCGGGCGGAACCTTACTGCTGGACGAGGTCACCGAGATGCCGCTCGACATGCAGACGCGTCTGCTGCGGGTTCTCGAATCCCGTAAGTTCTACCGGGTCGGCGCCAGCGTCGAGTACGTCGCCGACGTGCGGGTGATCGCATCGACGAATCGGTGCCCGCTGCAAGCCGTGCGCGACGGTCAATTGCGCGAGGACTTGTTGTACCGTTTGGCGGTGTTCCCGATCGGTCTGCCGCCGCTGCGCAGCCGCGGCAACGATGTCGAGCTGCTCGCGGAGCATTTTCTGGCCGATTTGAACGCGCAGAGCCCCACTCCGAAGCGTCTCTCGGCCAGCGCTCGCACGATGTTGCAGCAACACATTTGGCCCGGTAACGTGCGCGAACTCAAGAATTGCATCGAGCGCGCCTTCATTCTCGGCGATCAGACCTTGGAGCTTGCGCCGCTGATCCAGCTGGCCGCCTCGCTCAAGAGCGACGCTCCGAGTCCGGATCGCGAACGTCTCGACATCCGTGTCGGCTCGCGTATCTACGATATGGAGCGTTCGCTGATCGAAGCGACCCTCGATTACTTCAAAGGCAACAAACGTCGCGCGGCAGACGCTCTGGGCTGTAGTCTCAAGACGTTGTATAACAAGCTGAACGGGTATTCACAGAGCCAAGAATGCGCAAGCGGTTGAGCGCTTGCCCCAACGGAGAGAACACGTGTCAAGAGTATTGATCGCCGACGATCACGCGGTCGTTCGAGCTGGATTCAAACAATTTCTGGAGACTGATTCGAGCATCAATGCCGTCGGCGAGGCGGCGAGCGGCAACGAGACCCTCGATCTACTGCGGCAACAGGAATGGGACTTGGTGCTGCTCGACATCCATATGCCGGATCGCAGCGGGCTGGACATCCTGCGGCACATCCAGACCGGTCACCCCAGCGTGCGCGTGCTGGTCATGAGCGGTTTGCCAGAACAGCAGTATGCGGTCAACGTGCTGCGCGCGGGCGCGAGCGGCTATCTGTCGAAGGACAGCGCGCCGGAGGAATTGATGAAGGCCGTGCGTACGGTACTGTCGGGCAGGCGCTATGTGAGCGCCGCGCTTGCGGAAATATTGGTCGCCGACCTCGACGGCGATCCTGACAAACCGCTGCACGCGCGACTGTCGACGCGTGAATTCCAGATTTTTTGCAAGCTGGCCGCGGGCCGCGGCGTCTCCGACATCGCGAACGAACTCAGTCTCAGCGTAAAAACGGTCAGTACGTATCGCAGTCGCATCCTGGAGAAGATGAGCTTCAGCGCCAACGCGGACATCACCTCCTATGCCTTGCGCAACGGACTCATTCAGTAAGCGATGGCCCTGCATGGACACGTCACACCACATCCTGAGCGTCGCCGCCGGCCATCACCTGCAGCGTTCTAGTAGGCCACGCCCGGTATGCGGGCCGTACCGTCGGACTTCGTCGTGATGGCGCCGGGGTTGCGTGTGCTGCTCGTCGAGGATTCCAAGGTACTCACGGAGCGGCTGACCGAGGCGATCCGGCAGATCCCTGAGGTTGAGCTCATCGGCACCGCGGATACGGAGGCCGATGCCCTCGCCGCGGTGAAACGCGATTCGGTGGACGTCATCATTCTCGATCTGCATTTGAAGCAGGGCACGGGCTTCGGTGTGATGCGGGCGCTCGCCACCAACCACCCGAAGCCGCGCATCATCGTGCTGACGAATTACGATTTGCCCGAATACAAGAATGCCGCCATTGCATTGGGCGCCACGCATTTTCTGGACAAGGCCCGCGACTATGGACGCCTACCGGAAGTGCTGCACGAGATTTGCGAAGCCCATTTAGCGAAGCATTGAGGCGTCGCTGGGTCGTCGCAGCCTAAAGAGTTGAAGAGGTGTCGAGGTCTGAAATTCATAAAACGCGACGTGCCGGACGCCGATACTCGGCTTCCGCAGCGCGGCGCGTCAACCAAGAGGAAATTCGACGTGAACTTTGAAATTTCTAGAATCATGAAAGGAGTCGCTGTCGGGGCCGCCGTCGCGACACTGGGTGCGTGCGCGAGCACGCCGATTCCCAGTGAAAAAATCGCGGTTGCCAAAGCGTCGCTACAGCGTGCGGAGCAATCGGGCGCGCCGGAACTCGCGCCCGTGGAACTGGCGACCGCGCGCGACAAACTTCTGCGTGCGGAGAAGGCCGTGGCGGATCACGACGCCAAGCCCGCGACCGACCTGGCCGAGCAGGCGAATGTCGATGCGCAGTTGGCTGAAGCCACGGCGATGCAACAGAAATCGCACAAGGCCGCCACGGAATTCGACGCCAGCATGCAGGCGTTGCGCCAAGAATCCATGCGTAGCACACCAATCGCTCAATGAGGTACTCGCCATGAACATCAAACAATCGACACTATTTGCAGTGGTCCTCGCGCTCGGCGCCTGCGCATCCGCGCCGCAACCGAATGCGGCGTTGGAAGCGGCACGCGCCGCGGTGCAAGCCGCGCAGGCCGATCCCAACGTGAGCAAGTATGCGGCCTTGGATCTCGAGACGGCGAAAAAGGAGTTGGATCTCGCCGACGCCGCCGCCTTGAATCATAAAGAGTCCGAGATCGGACAGCCGGCGTATCTTGCCACTCAGAACGCGCGTCTCGCGCAGGCGCGCGCGGCGGCGAAGGCGGATGATGCCAGGGTCGCGGCCGGACAGGTGGAGCGCGATCAGATTCAGCTCGCCGCGAGGACTCGTGAGGTTCAAAGCGCGAAAATGGCAACCAATGCCGCCACCGAACAATCCGCCCGTCTGCAGGCCGAGATCGATGCCCTCAAGGCAACACCGACCGACCGAGGCTTGGTGCTGACACTGGGCGATGTGCTGTTCGATACCGGCAAGGCGGAGTTGAATTCGGGGGCGACGCGCAAGTTGGACCAGCTTGCCGAGTTTCTCTCTGAACACAAGGATCGTCGGGTGCAAATCGATGGGTTTACCGATAGCGTCGGTCCCGACGGTTATAACGAGGAGCTGTCCCGGCGCCGCGCCGACGCGGTCAAGTCAGCGCTACTGACCCGTGGAATCGACCCGTCGCGTATCGGAACCCAGGGTTATGGCAAGGCCTTCCCGGTGGCGAACAACAGCGACTCCGGTGGTCGCCAGTTGAATCGCCGCGTCGAAGTGGTGATCGGCGGCGACAACGGCTCGGCCATACAACCGCGCGGTTAGCCACCTTCCGACCCGTGGGCGCACAGCGCACGGGGGGAGGAAGGGTTTCCAGGTCGCGCCGCAGGGCGCGCATGGACTTTACGGATCGCGGTAGCGCAGTGCGACACCCGCAGCGTCGCAGGGGTGGCCAGGGAGGGTCACCCCGCGAGCCGCGTCGACTCATTCGGCAACATATTCGCCAGAGGAATGCGGGCCGTGACGACCGTGCCCCCGGTCGTCGGACTGTGTATTTCCCATGCGCCACCCAGCGCTGCGATTCTGTGCCGCATGGAGGCAAGGCCGTGCGAGGTGCTATTTTTTCGACGGACGGGTTGCATGCCCTTGCCGTCGTCGGAGATCCGCAAAATGAAGGTACTCTCCTGGACATCGACGGTGAGGTCGGCACATCTCGCCTCGGCATGTTTCAGGATGTTGGTGAGCGCCTCCTGAGCCACACGAAACACGCCGATGGCCGCGTGCGGATCGAATTTCAACTCGGCTTCAGGAATGTTCTCGCTGCATTTCAGTCCGTTACGCCGGCATGATTCCTTGAATTGCCAGCGCAGCGCCGTGAACAAGCCCATGTTATCGAGCAGAGTGGGTCGTAGCTCTTCGACCACGCGGCGTTTGAGGTCGACCCCCGCGCTCAAGTATTCGTGGATGCGTTTGAAACGCTGTTCGATGGCTGGGTCGCTGGTGGGCAGGCGTTGCTGCAGCCACGACAGATCCATTCGCGCCGCTACCAGCAAGCTACCGAGTTCGTCGTGCAATTCGCGGGAGAGCGCCGATTTCTCCTGTTCCGACACTCCCTGCAGATGCGTGGACAGCGCGGTCAACTCCTCGGTGCGTTCTGCCACCAGACGCGCAAGTTCCCGTTTCTGATCGCGAAGATCGAGGGCCTGCAGGGCGCGGCGTCGCATATCGCCGTAAACCAGGAGCGTCGCGAGAATCACCAGACCGATGTTCAAGATGACTCCGCCGGTAGTGATGCACCGTGATAGCCATAGGTCCGCACGCGCTTGAATTCTGCCCGCGGCGAGATCGCGACTCTCCCTCTCCCGGAGCTCGCCGATCATGCGCGCGATATTGACCGTGGTTTGTTTACCGACATCGGTGCGCACCATGCCAATGGCCGGCGTCATGCCCTTTTTCTGGTAGAAGGCGAGGTTCTCCTCCCATTCCGCCAGCTTCTTACCGCTCGCAATCCGCAGGGGTTCGATTTCCGCAGCGGATCCGGACGGCGTCGCGTAATCGCGACTCAGCCGTTCCAGCGCCGCCCCCACCTTGACGGCGGCCGTACTGTAGTGATCCAAGTAGGAATGCTCGCCGGTGAGCAGATAACCGCGTTGCTCTGATTCGGCATCCGTGATGAGCGCGAGGAAGTCCGAGAGCGCCTTCTCGCGGATCTCGGCACTCAGAATACGCTCATTGGCGGCGTTGAGACGGGCCTGTCCCGCCGCCGCCAGGAAAAACAGTCCGATCAGAAATCCAATCAATAGAACCGGGGGCAATGCGATATACCATCGACCGGTCTTCACCAATTCCTCGCCGAAGATTTTCATGTAACAATTCCGGTGAGAGCGGACTTATTCTACCATGTGGGCGGTTTCCTACATGAAGGGTTGTCCGCAACCGATTTGCTGAAAAATGCCGAGCCGTTACTGTGGCTGGGCAAAAGGAGACTAGATATGGAAACATTTGACGGGACAGCCGATGAGGTCAAGGCGGCCGGTCGCCGCATCAATGGTGACCTCAGCGAAGGCGCGAGCAACATCAAGAGCGTCGCTTCCGCCGAAATCAAGAGTTTGATCGCGGACGTCGAGGACTTGGTCGCGCGTATCGCCGATCTCAAGGACGCCGACGTGGCGCGTGTGCGCAGCCGCGTGCTGCGTGCAATCGATTCCGCCAAGTCCAGTCTGGCGGACAGCGCCGATACCGTTCGCCGCAAGGCGCAGCGCGCCGCGGCTACCGCCGACGACTATGTGCATGACAGTCCCTGGCAGGCCGTGGGCATCGCTGCGTTGGTGGGTGCCGTGGCGGGTGTTCTAGCGACACGCCGCTCCTAAGGGCCGCAGGGTGCGGCTGCTCTGGTCATTGCCGAAAGCGGCGCCCGCCATCCTGCGCCATTTCGTGGCCTATGCTGAACTCGCCGCCGAGGATTTGGCGCAAACTCATCGGGATCTGCAGGCCAGATTGCTGGCCTCCTTAATCGTCGGCGTTTGCCTGTTCTTCCTGATTGTGTCGGTGTGCCTGGGTGTGATCGCTGTGACCTGGGATACTCCCCATCGGGTGGCGGCAATCGGTTGGATGGGGGCGACATTTCTAACCGCCGCGATCATCGCCGGTCTTTATCGCTCCAGAGTCGTCAATGCTCAATCCACCTTTCTCGGTACGGTGCGTCGGGAATGGGCGGAAGATCGGATCATCGTCGAGAGAATCCTCTCGGAGGGGGATTGACCATGGCGACTGATGACGCTGCCGCGAAACTCAGCACATTGGCAAGATTGGCCGAGTCTCGCGCCGAGATACGGCGTGTGCTCGAACCACCACCCAGGGCGGCTAATCGTGCGCGCCGCGGTCAGTTGCGTGAAGGTGAAGAAGATCATGACGCCGATGCACACGGCCCGAGCGGACAAGAGGGAGTTTTTCCGCGCAGCCGCACCATGCGGCTGCTGCTGAGTGGTCGCGGCATCGGTACCGTCGGCGCCATCATTGGCGGCCTCATCATGGCGCGTCCCGCGCTGGCGCTGAAACTGCTGCGCATGCTGCCCACCGGGGCGGTCGCCAGGATGCTGATGATCAAAGCGTTCACTGCGTTTCGAGCGAGGAACTGATCCCTGCTACCGGCTATTCGCCGTGCCCTCAACTCGGCACGCTGAATTTGACCGTTTCACGTGGCCCGGATCGGCGGGCATTCCGACGGGAACGGAGCACAGTTCCGGAATGCCCGCCCATCCGGGCCTTTCCTCAAGCCGCTTGGCAACTCGAACAAGCGTCAATTCAACCATTAAAAATCATGTTGCCCCGAGGTACTAGGGCTTCTGATCGGCACGCTCACCCGCTCGGCGGCCTCGACGAGCGGTACTTGACCAGGAGTAGCGCCGCGGCGCCCATCTGAATCCAGCCATACCAGCGATATTGGGCGAACATCGCCACGCAGGCCAGCCCGGAGAGCCAGAGCACGGCCGCGCCAAGCGCGAGATCGCGGCGCCCCTGCGCGATACGTAGCTCCTCGCGCAACTGCGTGACTCCCCGCTGTTCCACCTGGAAGGTCAAACGACCCTCGGCCGCGTCGCGCACGGCGGTTTGCAACACTTGTGGCACACGCTTCAGGGCTTCGATGGTGTCGGGCAGCTGGGTTCGCATGCGTCGCAGGATGGCGCGCGGGCTCATGCGCTCGCGCATCCACGAGCGCAGGATGGGCTGCGCCGTTTTCCATAGATCGAGTTCCGGATACAGTTCGCGGCCCAGACCCTCGATATTCAGCAGCGTTTTCTGCAGCAGGATCAATTGCGGCTGTATCTGCATGTCGAAACGGCGCGCCGTTTCGAATAGACGCAGCAGCACCTGGGCGAAGGAGATTTCCTTCAACGGCTTGTTGAAGATCGGTTCGCAGACGGTGCGTACCGCCGATTCGAGTTCGTCGATGCGCGTGCCGGGAGGCACCCAGCCGGATTCCACGTGCAGGGCGGCGACGCGCCGGTAATCGCGGTCGAAGAACGCCATGAAGTTCTCCGCGAGATAATGCTGGTCGCGTGGCTGTAACGAGCCGACGATGCCGAAGTCGACGGCGGCATAACGCGGATTCTCGGGATCCTCGACCTGCACGAAAATATTGCCGGGATGCATGTCCGCATGAAAAAAATTATGCCGGAACACCTGCGTGAAAAAAATCTCCACGCCGTGTTCGGCCAGTTTTGCGAAGTTCGTGCCACGCGCGCGCAACTCGTCCATGCGGCTGATGATGATGCCGTGAATGCGCTCCATCACCATGACGTTGCTGCGGCAATAGTCCCAATAGATCTCCGGCACGTAGAGTAACGACGAGCCGGCGAAGTTGCGCTTCAGCTGTGCCGCGTTGGCGGCTTCGCGCATCAGGTCCAGCTCGTCCAGAATGGTCTTGCGGTATTCGTCGACGATTTCCATCGGCCGTAGTCGACGCGCTTCAGTCCAGTATTCGTGCGCCAGCCTCGCGAGCGTATCCAGCACGTCCAGGTCGAGATCGACCACCGCGCGCATTCCCGGACGCAGTATCTTGACGACGACTTCCTGGCCTGTCTTGAGCGTTGCCGCGTGTACCTGGGCGATGGAGGCGGCGGCCAAGGGAGTCTTGTCGAAGCTGCCGAACAGATCCTCGATCCTGGCGCCGAAGGCGGTCTCGATCGTGGCGACCGCGACGTCGCTGCCGAAGGGCGGCACATTATCCTGCAGCTTGGCCAATTCGTCGGCGATGTCGATGGGTATCAGGTCGCGGCGCGTCGACAGGGCCTGACCGAACTTGATGAAAATCGGTCCCAGTTCTTCGAGCGCCAAACGCAGCCGTTCGCCGCGATTGATCCCCGCGCTGCGTTGAAACCAGGTCCAGGGAGAGAGGTAGAACAGGAAACGAAACGGCCGGTACAGATGCGTGGCCCGTACGAAGTCGTCCAGGCCGTGCCGCACCAGCGCGCGTTGAATGTGCAGCAGCCTTGCGACGACTCGGAGTTTCATCATGGGGAGCCTTTTAATCGCTGTTCGAGCCGTGCGAGTCTTGCCTCGACGCGGTCGGCCGTTTCACGCAATGTGTCGACGCTGTGCAGAAATTCTTCCAATTCGAGCTTGCCGACCAGATCGCGGCTCTCCTCCTGCAGATACTCGGCGACATTGTCGCGGGTGGTGCGCCCCGCCCGGCGTACCCACGCCAGGGTGTGGGAGGCTAACTGCGTTAGGCGCCGTGCCGGGAAGTCGCCGACGATTCGCGATATCTCCTCTTCCAGGTCGGGTCTGGCGCAGGTGAATAGCTGGCGATAGGAATTGGCGAGCTCCGCATCGCCGCGCACCTGTGCCGCCACGGCGGCACCGCGATCCGCTTCGCCGCGCGCCAGTTGCAGCAGCGCCAAGGGAGAACCCACGATGGTTGCGTCGACCGCAGCGCCGGACGAGTGGTCGTCCGAGGCGGCATCACCGGCGGCCGCAACGTTAGCCGGGGAAGTTTCCGCCACCAACGCGATACGCCCGCCCGATACGGCGGCGCGTATGGCGGTCACTCCCTGGATGTCGATCCGCAAGGCGGTTGCGTTCAAGCGGCCGGCCAGCTCGGATGCCCGCGCGGATCCCGCGATGCCGCGATTGATCAGGGCTTCGATGGCGGCGAGCCACGCCGGAGTGGCCGTCATGTCAGATCTTGTACCCACGGTGCAGCGCGACGATGCCACCGCTCAGATTATGGTACCGCGCTTGCTCGAAACCGGCGGTGCGCAGCATGCCGAGCAAGGTCTCTTGGTTCGGGTGCATGCGGATGGACTCCGCCAGGTAACGGTAGCTTGCCTCATCCCTCGCAACGAAGCGGCCGAGCAACGGCAGCACCTTGAACGAGTAGGCATCGTAAATCGGCTTGAGTCCCGGCGCGACGGGAGTGGAGAATTCGAGCACCAGCAATTGACCGCCCGGCTTCAAGACTCGGTACATCGACGCGAGCGCGGCGGCCTTGTCCGTCACATTGCGCAGTCCGAAGCCGATGGTGACGCAATCGAACGATGCATCGTCGAACGGCAGACGTTCGGCGTCGGCGACGAGACATTCGACGTTGCCGACCACGCCGGCATCGAGCAGCCGGTCTCTGCCGCGGTCCAACATGCGGGGATTGATGTCGGACAGGATCACATGGCCGGACTTACCCACCTGGCGCAGCATGCCGAGCGCTAGATCGCCGGTGCCGCCGGCCACGTCCAGCGCCCGCTGACCGGGTTTAAGGCCGGTGAGCGACAGGGTGAAATGCTTCCACAGCCGATGCACGCCGAGCGACATCAGATCATTCATCACATCGTACTTGCCCGCGACCGAGGCGAACACCGAGCGTACGCGCGCGGCCTTGTCGGCCCAGGCGACCTGTTCAAATCCAAAATCGGTGCGGTCGGAGTCGCTCATGAGTTTCCTTGGCGGGAATGCCATTGTAGCCGACTGCGGCGCTCCAACCGCATCGCCGGAGCAATCGTCAATTCAACCATTCAAAATCAGGTTGCCGAGCTACTAGTAGCTTGTCTGACTAGGGGTGCGCCCTTGCGAAGGCGCTCATTCGTCAGAAAGGCTCCTGGGCGGGGATGCCCGCCGCCGCGCATCGCTCGAGGTAGCGTGCCCAGTTCTTGTGCTGATCGCGACCCAGCACGTATAGCAGGCTCCAGGAATACAAACCGGTATTATGCCCATCGTCGAACAGTAGCCGCAGCGCATAGTTGCCAATGGGCTCGATACCCGTGACACCGACGTGCTGCTTGCCGGTCTGAAGGATGCCTTCGCCGCCGCCGTGTCCCTTGACCTCCGCGGAGGGCGAAAACACCCGCAAGTACTCGAAGGTGAACTCGTAGTGGGCGCCGTCGTCGAAGCGTACCTCGAGCACATGCGATGCCGTGCGCAACTTGATCTCGATGGGTAGCGGTGTCATCCAGCGTCAACCATACCGGCAAGTGGGGTAGTGGAGCGAATGCGCCATCGGGGCGTAAGTGGGTGCATCGCGGGTTTGGCGTGAGCGACGTCGGCCACGGGTTACAAAATGTACCGCGACAAATCCTCATCGCGCGCCAATTCGCCGAGATTTCCCTCGACATACTCACGGTCGACGAGCACCCGGGTACCGTTGCGATCGGCGGCGTCGAAGGACACCGACTCGAGCAACCGCTCCATCACCGTGTGCAGACGGCGCGCGCCGATGTTCTCGGTGCGTTCGTTGACCTCGAAGGCCACCTCGGCGAGCCGTTGCACGCCCGAGGCTTCGAATTCCAGGGTGACGCCTTCGGTGGCGAGCAGCGCCGCATATTGGCGGCATAACGATGCATCGGGTTCCGTGAGGATGAGCACGAAGTCTTGGACCACCAAGGGCTCGAGTTCCACCCGGATCGGCAACCGACCCTGTAGCTCCGGTATCAGATCGGAGGGTTTCGACATGTGAAACGCCCCGGAGGCAATGAACAAGACATGGTCCGTTTTCACGGTGCCGTACTTCGTGTTCACGGTACAGCCTTCGACCAAGGGTAGTAAATCGCGCTGCACGCCTTCGCGCGATACGTCGGCGCCGGAGGTTTCCTGACGGCGGGCGATTTTATCGAGCTCGTCGATGAACACGATGCCGTTCTGTTCGGCGTTCTCGACGGCGCGTGCCTTCAATTCCTCTTCGTTGATCATCTTCGCCGCTTCCTCGTCGATCAGGATCTTCAGCGAGTCCTTGATCTTGAGCTTGCGCGGCTTGCTGCGCCCCGATCCCAAATTTTGGAACATGCCCTGTAATTGTTGCGTCATCTCCTCCATGCCGGGGGGCGCCATGATCTCGACGTTGGCAGCCGTGGCCCGGACTTCGATTTCGATTTCCCGATCATCGAGCTCGCCCTCGCGCAACATCTTGCGAAAGCGCTGGCGCGTGTCGTGATCGCGGGTGCCCGTGTCACCGGTGAAACCCGCCTGCGCGCGCGGCAACAGGGCGTCCAGAACGCGCTCCTCCGCCGCATCGGCGGCGCGATGACGTACCTTCGACATTTCCTCTTCGCGGGTCATTTTGACCGAGATATCCACCAAATCGCGCACGATGGAGTCCACTTCCCGCCCGACGTAGCCCACCTCGGTGAACTTCGTGGCCTCGACCTTGATGAAGGGTGCCTTGGCGAGACGCGCCAGGCGGCGCGCTATCTCGGTTTTGCCGACACCGGTGGGTCCGATCATCAGAATGTTCTTCGGCGTGATCTCTGAGCGAAGACCTTCGGCGACTTGCTGGCGCCGCCAGCGGTTGCGCAGGGCAATGGCCACCGCGCGCTTGGCCGCCTTCTGGCCGACGATATGCTTGTCCAATTCCTCGACGATCTCACGCGGGGTCATCTGTGACATGGGCCGTTACAGTTCCTCGATCGTGAGATTGCGGTTGGTGTAGATGCAGATGTCCGCGGCGATGTTCAACGACCGCTCGACGATTTCGCGGGCCGGCAACTCCGTCGACTGCAGCAACGCCAACGCGGCGGCCTGTGCGTAGCTACCGCCCGAACCGATGGCCATCAGATCGTGTTCCGGCTCGATGACGTCGCCGTTGCCCGAGATGATGTAGGAACTGTCGGCATCGGCCACGCATAACAGCGCTTCGAGCTTGCGCAAACTGCGGTCGCTGCGCCAGTCCTTGGCTAATTCGATCGCCGCGCGCGTCAGATTGCCGAATTTTTCCAGCTTGCCTTCGAACCGTTCGAACAGGGTGAAGGCATCGGCGGTGCCGCCGGCGAAGCCCGCGAGCACCTTGTTACCATAAAGTTTGCGCACTTTCCGCGCATTGCCCTTCATGATGCTCTGCCCGAGCGTCACCTGCCCGTCGCCGCCCACCGCCACCCGGCCATTGCGCCGGACGGCGAGAATGGTGGTGCCATAGATGCGGTCGGGATCGTGAGTCATCTGACTCAGGTCTATGGGGCCGAAGGGCCACCTTTCAAGCGTCGCGCGATTTGCGCCGCGCGCGCGGATGCGCCGCGTCGTAGACCTTGGCCAGGTGCTGGAAGTCCAAGTGTGTATAGATCTGGGTCGTGCCGATGTTCGCGTGACCGAGCAATTCCTGAACGCCGCGCAGGTCGCTGCTCGATTCCAATAGATGGCTTGCAAAGGAGTGACGAAACATATGCGGATGCAGGTGCACGCCCATGCCGCGGCGCCGCGCCCAGGTATTCACCCGCAACTGCACCGCGCGCGGGGTCAGGCGTCTGCCGCCGCGGCCGATGCACACGGCATCGTCGCGCTTGGGCAGCGTGGTACGTTCATCGAGCCACTGCCGCAACGCGGTCACCGCGAAGCGACCGAGCGGCAGAATCCTCGTCTTGCCGCCCTTGCCTTCGACCCGCACCGTGCGATCCTCTAGGTCGAGCGCGGTCACGTCGAGGCTCACCAATTCGCTCAAGCGCAGGCCGGACGAGTAAAATAATTCCATCAGCGCCTTGTCGCGTATCGACAGGGTATCGTCCCCCCGAAATTCCAGAAAGTGGCCCATTTGATCGGTGTCGAGAGTGGTGGGTAAACGCCTTTGGGTCTGCGGAGCGCGCACCTCCAGCGCGGCATTGCGCGTGGCGTGACCTTCACGTATCAGGTATTCGAAGAAGGATCGCACCGCCGACAGGCGCCGCTGAATGCTGCGGGGCGCGATCCCGCCCGCATGCTCCGCCGCCGCAAAGGCGCGCACCCGCCGGTTATCGAGTGCGTTCCAGTCCGCGAGTTGGTGCCGCTCGCAGAACGCCAGCAACTGGGTAAGGTCGCGACGATAGGCCGACGCCGTATGGAAGCTCAGGCGGCGCTCGTGCGTCAGGTGGGAGACGAATCGGTCGATCCAGGCTTGCCCGTCTGAGTATTTCACGTGGCTGCGACCGCGGCGGATTTCGCCTCAGGCAAGGCGGAGCCGACGTGGTTGGGTGTAGTGCATGCGGGCTGCTCGTCTCGTGACTCAACGAACCAAGGCGTAGGTCACGAGCTCGCCTATTCGCGACAGAAACTCCGTGCTCATCCCCGGATGAAAGCGATCCGCATCGCTCGCCCCGATGGCCAAGATGCCCAGTGCGCCCTTGGGCCCCAAGGGAGTCAGGGCCACGGAGCCGATTTCGATGGAGTCCTTGCCGAACAAGTAGTCACGTTGAGCATCGCGGATCTGTCCGCAGCGCGGCTTGCCGGCCGTCAGGAGGGACTCGAAAGTCTTGATGTCCGGGCTCGTCAGATCGTCGGCGCGCAAGAACCGTCCGGCGGTCTCCTCTAGAGACCGTGCTTCCTCGAGAAACAGTACCAGTACCGAATGCATGGCGTCGAAATCCTCGCGCAAGGACGTCTCGACGGCATTGATGGTTTCCAGCAGGGTATGGGCACGGATCAGGCGCTGGCTCAGGCGGTGGATGCGATCCGCCAACACATCGTTGGCGCGGGCGACGTCCACCAGCTCTTTCAGTTTTCGCTCGAGGAGCTGGTTGCGTTCCCGCAGCACTTCGACCTGCCGCTCCACCAAGCTCACCGTGGCGCCCGCATCGCGCAGGTGCGGCAGGCGCAATTTCGTGAGCAAGGGTCCGTTCCGTTCGAAGAAATCCGGATAGGTTTGCAAATAGTCCGCGACGCTGGAGTCGCTCAGGCTCTCGTTCTTGATACCGCGCGCATGGCTGGTCGTCATCGTTAATCTCCCTGCATTCCGTTAAATATCGATCGTGCCGGTGAACACCGGCTGCGCCGGTCCCGTCAGCCACAGCGGCTGGCCGGGACCCGGCCACGAGACGAACGCCGTGCCCCCCGGTAGCTCCACTCGAACCTCCCCATCCAAGGACCCGCGTTTGCGCCCCACGGCCACCGCGCCGCATGCTCCGGTACCGCAAGCCCGAGTTTCCCCAGCGCCGCGTTCGTACACTCTCAGGCGGATGTGGCCGCGATCCACGATTTCCATGAACCCTACATTGGTACGTTTCGGGAAGCGCGGATGATGCGCGATGGTAGGCCCAAAGCGCTCCACCGGCGCGGTTTTCACAGCCGTGACCTCGAGGACGGCATGCGGATTGCCCATTGAAACGGCGCCGAATTCAATGCGCTCGTCGTCGACCTCGAGAAGATACGTTGCCTGTTCCGCAGGGGCGTCCAAGGGCAGCGCGCGCGGATCGAAGTCCGGTATGCCCATGTTGACGGAGACGAGCCCATCATCACGCACGCGCGCCTGGATCAGCCCGCCGGCACTCTCCAGGGTCAATTCACGTCCCAGTTCCGGCCGTCTCGCGAACATCAAGGCCGCGATACACCGCGCGCCGTTGCCGCATTGTTCGACCTCGCTCCCATCGGAATTGAAAACTCGGTAGAACACACGGTTACGCTCGTTACGGGGTGCTGCGAGCAGCAGCGCCTGATCGAAACCGACGCCGGTATGACGATCCGCGAGCGCGCGGATCGCGTCCGAATCCAGCCGATGCTCCTCGTCGTCAATCGGGGCGTCGAACACCAGGAAATCGTTGCCCAAGCCCTGCATCTTCAAAAACTCGATGCGCATGCGGGCAGCATAACATTCCCCGGCGAGTCGATCATTTCCCTTGGAGGGGGTTGCGCAACACGCACGCGAGTTTTACCTTACGGAAAACAACAATACTCGGGTGATTATGCGGCACGTCATGGTCTTGAACGCCAAAGGTGGATGTGGCAAGAGTACGATCGCGACCAATGTGGCCGTGTTCTTCGCCAGGGCAGGGCACCAGGTCTGCATCGCGGATTACGACCCGCAACGATCCAGTCTGGATTGGTTGGCGCAGCGGCCGGCGGACCTGCCGGCGATCACCGGAGTACCGGCGTTCGAGGAGGGTCTGCGCAACGTCGCCCGCTCCAACGACATCTTGGTCATCGATGCGCCGGCCAGGGTGCATGGCACCGAACTCAATGAACTCGTGCGCCGGGCCGAAACCATCCTGGTGCCGGTGCTCCCCTCGAGCATCGACATGAAGGCCTGCGCGCACTTCATGGCGGAGCTGCTCGAAATCGGCAAGGTGTCGCGCAAACAGGCGCGGCTCGCCCTGGTCGCCAATCGGGTGCGCGAATACACGCTGATTTACGAGGAACTCGACCAGTATCTTGCGAAGCTGAAGGTGCCGTATCTCGGCTGCCTGCGCGAGGCCCAGAACTACGTGCGTGCCTACGCGCGCGGCATGGGAGTGCTGGAATTGCCGGAGTATCTGGCATCGCCGGATTGGAAACAGTGGGAACCGATCGGCGAGTGGCTCGGCAGCAAGCGCAGTCAACCGAGCGCGTGACGGCTAGGAGCCTGTCTGAGGGGCGATGAGCTGCTACAGGCTGGCGCGGATCCCCTCCTCGAGATCAGCGTAGGCGAGCGCGATGCCCAGCTCGTCGAGCATGCGCCCATTGTCGACGCGCCGCGACTCGCGTAGGAACGACCACGACATCGCCGAAAAAGTCCTTTCCGCCTCGGCTCTGCTGACCAGCGGCGGCGGCGGTAACGAGCTCAAGCGCGCGACGCGTTGCAGGTACCGCGTGGCGCTGTCGTCGCTGCCGTCGGTGACGTTGTATATGCGTCCGTCGGCGCGTTCCGCGGTGCCCGCAGCGACGCAGACGGTCACCAGATCGTCCACGTGAATTCGATTGCTGGGGGTGGCCTCACGCGGGTCTATGGCGGGCTCCCCCCGGCGTAGCCGCTCGAGCGGTAGACGGCCGGGACCGTAGATCCCCGGCACCCTTAGGATGCACCATGAGATCGCATGCGAATCCGCCCAAGCGCGCAGCGCGTTTTCCGCGGCCAAGCGTCGCACGGCGCGCGCGGATTGCGGAGTGGGAGTGCTGTCTTCATCGACGCCGCCGCCGCCACGGTCGCCGTAGACGCCGGTGGTGCTGAGATACACCACGCGTCGTGGCGTGCCGTCCACCTGATCGAGCAGTCGTTCGAGGCGTTCGTCGCGTTCGCCCGCGGGCGCGGGCGGCACCGCGTAGTACACCAGGTGGCCGTCGAAATCGAGGGGCGCGGCCGGCGGCAGATCCAGGTTCAGCAGCCTGGCTTCGGCGCCTGTGGCCGCGATTTCCCGCAGACTCGTGTCGCGGGTGCCGAAACCCCGCACACCGTGCTTCAGGTTGAGCCAGCGCTCGGCGAGCCGCAATCCGGTGTAGCCGCAACCGACGATCGAAACCAAGTGCATACTATCAGTATCTCGGCGCAGTCATTCGGGCCATGCGAACCGGTCAGATTCACTGTGCCGAGGTACTAGCCCGCTGAATGAGGTGTGAGTGTGCGCGTTAGTTTAGCCAATCCTAAGCGAAGTTTCAGTGTCGTGCCAGAGCGGTCGGTACTCGATGCGGCTCTGCAGGCCGGCATGAATCTCCCGCATAGCTGTAGGGGCGGGAATTGCGGGGCCTGCCGTGCGCGGCTGCTCGGCGGCACGGTGCGGTATCCGAATGGAGCGCCGCTGGGTCTGTCGGACGCGGAAGTGAAGGCGGGCTTCATTCTCCTATGCCAGGCCCGCGCCCTCGAGGATTTATCCATCGATATCGCGCAGATCAGCAGCCCCGAGCTCGCGACCATCAAGCGCCTGCCGGCGCGCATCGAGCGCATTGAAACCCTGGCGCATGATGTGCTCGGAGTGTATCTGCGGCTGCCGGCGGCGGAGACGTTTCACTTCGAGCCGGGTCAGTACCTCGATGTGCTGCTGCCCGACGGACGCCGCCGCAGCTTCTCGATCGCCTCGCCGCCGCATGATGCGCGTCCGCTGGAACTGCACGTGAGGCGGGTCGTTGGTGGCGCCTGGACCGAGCCCCTATTTGCCGATCCGGGTCGTCAGCGCGTGCTTGCCTTCGAAGGCCCCTTGGGACGATTCGTGTATCGCAGCGACACCCGTGCGCCCATGCTGCTGGTGGGCGGCGGCACGGGCCTGGCGCCTTTAAAAAGCATTCTGCGACATGTCATCGACAATGCCTTGGAGCGCGACATGATTTTGTACTGGGGCGTGCGCAGCGAGCGCGACTTGTATGCGCACGAGGAGCTGACGAGGCTGGCCGCTCGCGCCGCCAATTTTGAGTACCGCGCCGTGTTGTCGGAAGCCGGTGACGGCTGGAACGGTCGGCGCGGGTGGGTGCACGAGGCGATTGTTGCGGATTTCGACTCGCTCTCCGGCCATGACATCTATGCCAGTGGCCCGCCGGCAATGATTGCGGCGATTCTGCGAGAATTTCCGGTGCGGGGGGCGCGGGTGGAGCGGCTGTTCTACGACTCGTTCGACTATGCGCCTGCGTGAGGCATGGGCATGGTCAGTTGGGCCTAAGAGCCTGACTGACTAACGATGCGATCGCAGAAATTTGCTCGGTGGGCCGCTCTCGCGACGGCGCTCATTAGTCCGGCAGGCTAGCCGATCGCCAACGCAGGATGGCGGCCAGTAGATCGTGATCCTCGGCCGACTGCGCCTGGATCAGTGGTGCGGTGATGCCCTGGCGGCGCACTGCGTCGGCGACACGCGCGCCGGGCACCAGCCAGTGTACGCGGCCGAACTCGTGGCGCAGCGTCGGCGTTGCGAGTTCGAGCAGGGCCGTGGCGACCTCGGCGCTGGTGGCGGTGATGATATCGACGCCGCCGCCGGCAAATTGGGCGGCGAGATCGCACAAATAGTCGTCGCTGTAACGCGGGCGGAGGCGTTCGTACACTGCGGTGACGGTGACGATCGCACCGCGCGCCGTGAGGCGTTCCCGCAGCAGGTCGCGTCCCTGTCGTCCTGTGACGATCAAGATGCGTTGCCCGGCGGGCTCGGCCAGCCGGGGATGCGACAGCAGATGTTCGGAATCGAAACCACCCGATGGCGTCACGCTGACGGTGAGCCCCTGCTGAGCCAGGGCGCGGGCGGTGGCTGGGCCGATGGCGGCTAGAGCGGCGGCGGCATGGTTGCGGGCTACCGAGGCACCGAAATGCACTGCATTGGCACTGGTGAATACGATGAGGTCGAAGGCGTCGGTCGAACCGGGGGGTGGCGTTGAATCGGAGTTTGCGGCCTGACTCCCGTATGACGCCGCGCTTTGGGTGGCTGCTGCAATCGAGAATGCCGGGCTCGAGACTGGTGGCAATCCGTGTTGATCGGCGACGGCGTTGATCTGCAATGCCGGTAAGCGGATGACTCGCGCGCCGGCGGATTCCAGCAGAGCGCACAGCGGTGCGGCTTGGTGCTCCGGTCGGGTGACCAGGACCGTGAGGCCCTGCAAGGTCGCCATGGTCAGCCGTGACGCAACCGGTCGAGCAGGGTGCCGGCACCGGCTGCCATCACGCGCTCGGCGAGTTGTGCGCCGAGCTGCGCCGCGTCCGCGGCGTCGCCGGTGATGGAGTCGCGCAGCAAGCGGGAGCCGTCGGGCTCCGCCACCAGTCCGTGCAGCGTGAGTCGATCGTCTTGCAGCGTGGCGTGAGCGGCGATGGGTGATTGGCAGCTGCCGCCGAGCCGGCCGGCGAACGCGCGCTCCGCGTCCATGGCGGTGCGGGTGGGCGCGTCGTTCAATACGGCGAGCAGTGCGCGCGCGGTGGCGTCCTCGGTGCGGCATTCGATGCCGATGATGCCCTGGCTCACGGCGGGCAGGCAGTCGGTCGGCGCAAGGCGCGCTGTGATCCGCGACTCCCAGCCCAGGCGGATCAGCCCGGCGCAGGCTAAAATGATGGCATCGAGTTCGCCGCCGTCGAGCCGGCGCAGCCGTGTATCGACATTGCCGCGCAGTGCCTCGATCTTGAGGTCCGGCCGTGCCGCCAGCAATTGCGCCTGGCGCCTGAGACTGGAGGTTCCGACCCGTGCGCCGTGCGGCAGATCTTGCACACGTTCGGCGCCGGCCGCGAGCAGGGCATCGCGTGGATCGGCGCGCGGTAGCACCGTGGCAATGGTAAGGCCGGGGGGCAGGTCGCCGGGGACGTCCTTCATCGAATGCACGGCGATATCGGCGCGACCGTCCTCCAGAGCGACCTCGAGCTCTTTGATGAACAGTCCCTTGCCACCGATGGCTGCCAGGCTGCGATCCTGAATGCGATCGCCCTTGGTGGACATGGGGACGAGCTCGACCTGGAGACCGGGGTGTGCTCGACGCAGCAACGTCGCGACATGTTCGGCCTGCCACAGGGCCAGTTGACTCTTGCGGGTGGCGATGCGGAGCGTGGTAGCCATGTTGTTCACTTTGCCGGGGATGCCGATGGGGGGAACAGCAGGGACTTCAAACGATAGACCGCTGAAATGTCCTCGTCGCCGAACCCTTGCGCGATCAGTTTCTCGTATTCCCGCAGGGTCGATTCGACCACGGGCAACTCGGCGCCGCGCGCGGCGGCCATGTCGCGACAGATACGCAGGTCCTTGTCGTGCAAGCGCACGCGGAATCCGGCGGGAAAGTGGTTTTGTGCCATGAACGGCGCTCGATTGACGAAGTACCAGCTACTGCCCGCGCCCTTGCCGAGCGTGTCGATCAGCCGCTCGAGGGGCAGGCCTTCGGCGTGGGCGAAGGCCATCGCCTCACCCACCGCCTGAATGATCCCCGCGCACATGATTTGATTGGTCGCCTTGGCCGCCTGCCCGGCGCCGCTGGCGCCGAAGTAACTGATCGTCTTGCCGAGTTTTTCCAGGATCGGCAGCGCGCGCTCGAACACGCTTTCATCGCCGCCCGCCATGATGGCCAGCGTCGCATGGCGCGCGCCTTCCACGCCGCCGCTCACCGGACAGTCGAGGAAGCCGACGCCGAGCGCATCCAGGTGCCGGTGCACGTCGCGCGCGGCGCCGGCGCTGACCGTCGAACAATCGATCACGATCATATTGGGGCTGAGGCCGGCATCGAGTCCGGCGATGACCGCTTTGAGATCTTCGTCCGCCGACACGCAGATCACGACGGCTTCGCAGTTCCCAGCGAGTTCCTCGAGGCTCGTGAAAGCGTGGCACTCGAGTTCGTGCGCGAGGCTCGTGGCCTTGTCCGCCGTGCGATTCCAAACCCCCGTGAGGAGGCCGGATTTGTGAAGATTACGCGCCATGTGCGCGCCCATGGCGCCCAGCCCGACGAAACCCGTTTGCATACGCGATCCAGTGATGTCTTTATGAATCGCGAGAGCTTAAGGCTTTGCGCCCTGCGCGGCAAAGGCGATCGGCGCCAGACAGGCTGCTACTTACGACGATCCGCGGATGGAGCGAACGGCGGGAGTGGACGGCGAAGCTGGCTACGTGGGGCTGTTGCAGGTCGAGTCGACGTCTTGCTTGGCGGCGAGCCGCGCGGCGTCGATCTCCTCGGAACTCAGGTATTGACGCTCGCCGTCGTCAGCGGTTTTGTAGATTTTGCGGCCTTCGATCAGTTTCTTGTACCGGTCTTGTGCCTCGGCGCACTGTTTCTGACGCGCTTGCTCGACATCGCTGTCGACGGCCTTCTTCACGGCGTCGCCTTGGGTGTTGGCTTGCGCGCTCGTCGCGGCCGCGGCGGGCCGTTGCGAGTCACTTTGCGCCGCATGGCTGCCCGGCATTTCCACCACCTCGACGGGCACGCCGTCGGGCGGTCGATCGCCATACTGTACCTTGCCGCCGGCATCGACCCACTTATATACGATGGCCGATGCCATACCGGACCAAGCGAACAATACCGCGCACAGTAGAACGCGTTTCATACCAGACCCTCTTCTGAACGCTCAAAGAGCGCGCGAACCGGCCTCGCCCGTACGAATTCTGACGGCTTGGCCGAGTTCGGAGACGAATATCTTACCGTCGCCGATTTTGCCCGTCCGCGCCGTTTCTATGATGGCCTCCACGACCCGATCCACTTGATCGTCATCGACCGCCAGCTCGAGTTTGACCTTGGGCAGGAAGTCCACGACATATTCCGCGCCTCGATACAACTCAGTGTGACCCTTTTGGCGCCCGAAGCCTTTGACCTCCGTCACGGTAATGCCCTGTACACCGACTTCCGCCAACGCGGAGCGCACGTCGTCGAGTTTGAAGGGTTTGATGATGGCAACGACCATTTTCATACGGGCAAACTCCTTTGATCGAGTGGTTCGGCAGTGTAGCAGCGACACCGCATGGCAATTGCTGCGTCACAGCATGGAGTAATAGGAATTTCTGATGTATAAAGCGCAGAGCGTCTTGCGCCGGTCGCGCGAATATAAAAAACGGCACGGGCCCTGTGAAGGAACCCGTGCCGCCGGGATATCGCACCGACGGGGGAGTTGGCTGGCTTGCCGGCGCGAGATGCTCCTAAATCGTCAGAAAGTTTTGCCTCGCTTGAGTGCGAACCAGGCCTCTGAAGTCCTCGTACTTGACCATCGCCATCGCTGCTTTGAAAGCATTCATAAAAACTCTTAAGTTCTTGACCTAAATAGCATCGGGTCCGGTTTCGCCGGTTCTGACGCGCAGCGCATCTTCCAGTTCTAAAATCCACACCTTGCCGTCGCCCGTTTTTCCCGTTCTCGCCACGTTACAAACCGCTTCCATCACTTGCTCTGCTATCGAGTCGTCGACCGCGAGTTCGATCTTCGCCTTCGGCAAGAACTCGACGCTGTATTCCGCCCCTCTGTAAACCTCGGTATGACCATGCTGGCGCCCGTATCCATGCACTTCGGTCACCGTCAGACCTTGAATGCCTATATCCGCCACCGCCTGTCGTACATCGTCCACTTTGAAAGGCTTGATCACTGCGGTGATGAGCTTCATGCATTTATCCCCGCCTGCACCGTTTAATCGATCCGCCTCCGACACCAAGCGCGTACTATTGAACTCTGAACTCACTAATGCAGCTTCCATGCCAAGCCGGCGAGTCTTTAGGATCAAGGACTTGCATATTTGAGGCATCTACAGCGCGCCATCCTGGTGCGAAGGGTCATAATGAATGCGTTATCGGGGTGCGATTAACGTAATGCGGAGGGTCGTATGAGTTTCCTGAATGCCAATAGTTTGGATGACCTCGCTCGGCGTCTGGCGGATGCGGTGCCGGAGTCCGTGCGGAGTTTCGGTCGCGATCTGGAGGGCAATTTCAAGGCCGTGCTGCAATCGCAACTCAGCAAGCTCGATCTGGTGAGCCGGCAAGAATTCGACGTTCAAGCCGCCGTATTGGCTCGTACCCAGGCAACGCTGGGCTCGCTCGAGGCGCGGCTCAAGGAGCTCGAAGCGAAGCTCGCGGCGCAATAGTACGTAAGTCTTCCAGAGTCGACGTCTGGGAAGCGGTCCGGCTGCCTCGTCTACTTGTTGAGCGAGACCATGTAGTCGACCGTCATGCGAATCGTCGCGTCGGGCCAGGTCGTTCCGCCCTTTGCCGGCATGTTGCCCTTGCCGGCAATGGCATGTTGGTACAGCACGTCCTTACCCTGCGCGATGCGGGGTCCCCAGGCGGCGTGATCGCCGATCTTGGGCGCTCCATTCACGCCGGAGCTATGGCATGCGGAACACACCTTGGTAAAGGCCGCCTCGCCCGTGGCCGGGAGATCGGCCACGACGGCATCAGGCTTGGGGGCCGAGAGCGCACTGTTGTCCTGGCCCGCGACGGCTTCATGGGCGAACGGCGCGATATTCTGTTCCACGTCCTTGATGTGCAGCGGATCCAGCAAGACGTGCTCGCCCTGGGTGTCCTCGCCGATATTCCGCGCCAGTGCGAACAGCAGGATCGCGAAGAAAATGAGGATGCCGAGCACCAAACTGAAGGAGTTGAAGAACTGGCTGTCTGAGGATTCGGACTTGGACACTATAACTCACTGAATACTTGGAAAAAGATCGTGGATGCGCTTCAGTATAGCGAGATGCGGCGTTTCGCGGAATAGGCCTCGATACGGGAGCGGGTCTCGAGGCATGGCAAACTGCGGGAAGACGGGCGCAGCGAGGATGTCATGGCAACGTTTTATTTGATATTGGTCGTCGCCGGTATGGTGATTCCTTACTCTAGATTCGTGCCCTGGGTGGCTGCGCACGGACTCGATCCGTTGCTGTTTTTCAGCGAATTGTTTTCCACTCGCATCGGCGGGTTTTTCGGGCTGGACGTGGTGATCAGCGCAGTTGTGCTGATCGCATTCATCCGGCACGAGGGTGCGCGGCTGCGGATGCGATTGCTGTGGTTGCCGATTGCCGCTACCTGCTTGGTCGGTGTGAGCTGCGGGCTGCCTCTGTTCTTGTACCTGCGTGAGCGGCAGCGTGGCTCTTAAGTCCTTGGGAGCGCTGGATTATTCCCGACATTTTCTGGTGCTGACCAGCGTCGCCGCCCTGGTCGTGCTCACCGACCGATGGCGCCCGTCGCTGGGCGCGCCGTCTGCGTTCGGGGTCTATGGCGCATTGCATTCCTCCGTGATCGGCGCGACCTTGCGCGCGCCGCGGGAATACTTTCGAAAATTACTATTCATCGTGCTTGCCGCGGCGCTCTCTGCGTTCGTGGCCGTGACGGCGTTGGCGGTCAATCGCCTGCTGGGATCGACGTTCGGTATCAATGCACCCTCGCTCATTCTGACGCTCGCCTCCGGCTTGGGTGCCGTCGCTTACGGCAGCTTGATCCGACGCTTTTGGATCCCGGCCATGCCACCGCGCGCGCTGCTCGGGATCGCGCTGTGCTGCATGCTGGCGACACTCGCGGGCGTGCCCTTGGGGCTGTACCTGCACACCATCAGCGGATGGTGGTTCGCCATGCTGTGGTGGTTCGCGTTTTCCGCAGCGCTCTGGTCGGTCGATGTGCGACGGTAGCGAGTCCGGGGAAATCTGCCCGCTCCCTTCACGCGCATGAGTCAAGGCAGTACCTCGATGAATTTGGTCGTTTCGCGTGGCACAGATGGGCGGGTATCCGGACGGGAACGGAGCAAAGTTCCAGTCCGGATATCTGCCCACCCAGACCCTTTTTTTTGGCCGTTTGGCGGGTGGAGCACGCGTCAATTCAACCATTCAAAATCAGGTTGCCGAGGTCTAGGTAATCGCGGCAGCAGCGGCGAAGTGCTGTAAGATCGTGGTTGTGCCGATAACGATGTTGCCGGGGATGAGTCAATGATCGCCGCTCGCGAAGCGCTGACTCTGTTACGCGATGGGAATGCCCGCTTCGTGGCGGACGTCAGAAGCCACGATACGTTGCCGAGTCGCGCGCGCCGCATCGAATTGGCGGCCGGCCAAGAGCCCTTTGCGGCGGTGCTGGGATGTTCCGACTCCCGGGTACCGGTGGAAATCGTTTTCGACCAGGGGCTGGGCGATTTGTTCGTCATTCGCGTGGCCGGTAACATCGTGGCGCCGTCGCAGGTCGGCAGCGTGGAATTTGCCGCGGAGCAATTCGGCACGCGCCTGGTCGTCGTCCTCGGGCACTCCGATTGCGGCGCAGTCGTCGCGACTTTGGAGCAGCTCAAGCGTCCGAAGGAAAACCAATCCCGCAACCTGCGCTCCATCGTCGATCTGGTCCGGCCGTCGGTGGAGGACTTGCTGGCGAAGGAGCTCAATCACGATTCGACGGAACTGGTGCAGCATGCGGTGCGCGCCAATATCCGCGCCTCCGTGAATCATCTGCGGCATGGATCGGAAGTCATCGAACAGTTGATCCACAACGATGGTTTGTTGGTCGTGGGCGCCGAGTACTCATTGAAGACCGGTGTGGTCGATTTCTTCGATGGTGTTCCAGAGTACGAGTGAGTGTCTTGCTGAGATCCGGCACGACGCGCCTGTTCGTGTTGTCTTCGCCCTCGGGAGTCACCAGGGGTCATTGGTTCCGGCATTGACGGAACTTGCCCGCCTGCCAGCCCAGATGGGTCGACGCTGGACGCGGCTCGTCCACGGCGGGTAATATCCCGCCCCCCACAGGGCGCCCGTAGCTCAGCTGGATAGAGTACTGCCCTCCGAAGGCAGGGGTCACTGGTTCGAATCCAGTCGGGCGCACCATTCCAATAAAATCATGTACTTGCGCGCGCCTCGTTCGGGCCATTTTGCCCCAAACGCACTCCCTTTTGGTCACTCCCGATCGCATGACTCGCGCCGTAGGCGCTTTAGCGATTACGATTCATCCCTTGACGGCAGCGTGGCGGCTTTCGGCGAGAAAGCGCGCCTTTATCGGCCCTGCGGAATAAAGCCATGGTTCTCCGATCAGCATTCCTCGCAACTCTTCCGGCTGGGCAGCGCCAATGCACCTCAATGTTGAATCGATTTCCCGACGGGGTTCGCGGTGCGCCTATTTGCCCGATGCCTCGGCAACACCCTGATAAATTTTCTGGCACAGGGCCTCCTCCTCCTGTGCTAGACGCTCGACGTGCCTCACCAATGTGATGTCATCGCCGAGTGAGTGAAACTTCGTTGCCAAGGGGGCGATAAGTTGCTCAGTGGTTATCGGCAATGCGTGCGGATCAACTAGAAACACGACCAAACCTTCGGGTCCATATGGACGGTGCTTCGGATCTACATGAAATGGCGTGACGTCGGTCAGGCGACCGTTGGTGTCATGCCACACGGCGTGATGAATCGCCAACAAATAGCTGAGATTAGAGTTATCGGCGAGAACGCGATGCTGAAAGAACCATCCAAACACACCGGCGCCACCGTCCCGCTCGATCTTCTGGCTGACGTTCCTGAAGCAGGAAGTCACTTGCGCCCAATCTTCAGGTCGGTGCTGGACGACTCCCAATGGCCCGCCTCCGATCGTCTTTGCGAATGCCGTGATGTGCGTGTTCAATTCTCTTTCGGTAATCATTGCTAACGTAACTGCGTACTCACTAGTCATCAATTACCATGTTGGACCATCACCGGCTTGCCGACCTTCCGCTCAATTCCCGAAATGTGGCTTCTCTGGGCCTCGACCACGTGATCGGTCAAGTGCTTTATAAGACCCCGCAGTTCATACATGCGATCAAAGGAGAAGGAGAGGTGGTATTGGAACCGAACACGCAGCTCAGTTGGTGTATCGGTAATCTCTAGCGCAGTCCTCTCAATCTCGTTGTGGTCAGAGTGCGCCACGTATTTGTGACGCAGCTCCATAATTCTTGTGTGTTGCTCCAAAAGATCCTTGTCGTTTCCAAACACCCTGTCCGCGCTAAGACTCTTTTTCCCGTGACCAGCGCCAATGAAGCACTTTCCGTAGGAGTTCAACGCTCCGCGAAAATACACTAGAATTTCCAGCAAGCCGTCCAAAATCTGAAAGTTCTGTGGATGAGCTATCTTCTCGGTTTGTTCAATGAAGTGTTGAGCTTCATGCACCTGCTGCATGAGAGAAATCCATCGGCCTAATTGTTTGACGATGGAATCCATTTCGCCGGCGTTTATTTCCATGGGGATAGCTGATCGGCCATTCGATTATGCGCTGCGAAGAAAGTCGGGGGCAGCTTCTGCTGCGAAAATCACGTGTGCCTGGTCTTTAATCAAGCATGAAATTGAACGCCAGCCGAGCTGCGAAAACTGGGACCAGTCCAAAGTCCAAACGGAGGGCAATGACGCTCGGCTGTGGGTCACGTAGAGGAGTAGGTCTGTTTTGTTTTTGCTCGGAAAGTACCGTGGATCTTTGCTTAGCTTGGCCACCGTGTTGTACACTAGTGGTCCGCCAGCCACTACGGGAGGGGTATCGTATACGGCACTCGGCCCGATGAGATCTCGCAGTTGCTTGGCCCCTGACACGCGTGCATGAATTTCCTTGATGTCTCGCTGCCGTCGCTCATCCGGACTTGCGATTTCTTTTACTTGAAACTCTGCGGCTCTAAATTGAACATCGGTGGAATGGGCCTGTTCTGCGGACACAATTTCCTCAGGTCCAAATTGGATGCCGCGAATCTTTAAGAATTCCGTAACTACCCAGCGCTCCCGCTCCTCTTTCCCCTCATTGGAGTGGAACCGTCTTTCCTCTTCCCACTCGTTTCGCATGCGAGCGAGCAGCTCTGCAGGGTCATCGAGTTCGATTTGGAGGAGATCTCCTTCGGAGACTTTAAGGGTGGTTCGAATGTTCTGAGCGGCGAACAGTTCAACTCGCCCAGGCACCGGGATTTGCGCCCGTCTGACTAGAACCTCGGCGCTGCTCAAAGGCGCACACGCTGTCGCTTTATAGTAAAGGTAGGCTTTCCGAATCGCCGGAATGTGCTTCCACGGTTCAGGATAGAGAATGGTGCTGGCGTCTTCGGTCATGTCGGGCTCCGATTGCCGCAGCAGATCCAATACGGTGTCGTCGACCGCCAGATTCAGTGTGCCGGCTTCAAGGCTGCGCCACCCGGTAAGTTCCAGAATCCGTTCCCTACGTTCCGGATTCAACTCGAGGATGGCCTTTTCTCCGGGAGGGCCGCCCTTGCCTGTTGAGCTACGCGCGAACACTCGACCTATGAATTTTCTGGGCATTTGATCACCATCAAGCCGCCTGAGAAGGTATCTCCGCCGCGATGAGAAGTTGCGAATGTCACTGAAATCACCGAACAAAGGCGTTGCGCGCGCTCAATGGCGGATCAGTTAGTTTGGACCCACTCAGCAAGTATCTCCAACGGCGGTTTGAGAGAGTGACCGAATTTCGTCATTGATAGTCCGCGCTCGGCGGACCCGTAGCGCGCGCACGCACCGCGCTTCACCAACCCATCGCGTCCACGTCCGCGCAGCGTCAGTGTCAGCATGCGGTACAACACGCTCGCGACGGCTCGCCGCAGTGCGTCAAAACGAATGGGGCATTCGCCGAGCGGCAAACGACTGCCGTATCCGGATTGAGATTTGCGAACGACTGTGGACCGTCCACTCATCACGGAACAGTGCGGGCAGCCACGCGCAGCTTCGCCGTAGCAGGTGTCCACCGACCCCGACCCCAGCGCAGGATCGTCGCGCTGCATGTCGCACCTCTCATCAAGTCGGCGCGGAAAGGGAATTAGGGCACCGACGCGGGGTCTCGGCTTCACGCGCTTTGAAGAGCTAGCTCAGTAATGGTACAATTTTGTACAATGGAAAGTATAAAAACTGTCTCGTTTGGTACTTCTAAAATACAGAAAGCGCGACGCATTGCCTTGGACCCAAATCTCCTCACGACGCTTGAGCTTCAGGAGGGCGACACTGTGAGAATCGATCTCGACGTCGATAGTGCGACGATTCTCATTCGCAAGGATGCACTGCCGGAGGAGTCCAAGGCCGGCCCTGGGAGGACACGTGCTTAATCCGGGCGAAACTCGACTGGGGAAGCGTCGACGACGCGAAGAACAACCCAGCCCGAGCGCGCAGATCCTTACGATCGTCAAGCGCCGTATGCCCATTCCAAGTGTTGTATTTGATACCTACTGGCGCTTCGCCGTCGAACGGCAAGAAGTCTTCTTCCGGCGTCTCCAGGGACGGGCTGCCCCTTGGACGGACGATCCGGTATTGCGAGAACACAAGTTTACGAATGCCTATCGGGCCAGCGATCGGGTCAGCCAATATCTGATCCAACGCGTCATCTATCGGCGTGACTACTCATTGCGCGACACCGTGCTGCGAATCCTGCTCTTCAAGTTCTTCAACAAGATTGAGACCTGGGAATTTCTTGAGGAAGCTCTGGGAGAGGTGGTCGAATCCACCTTCTCGGTCAGCCGAATCGACGGTCTGCTCACACGGGCGCTCGACGGCGGAGCAAGTATTTACTCTGCCGCTTACATCATGCCGAGCGGGCCGGCCTCGATCCGCAAGCCACGCAAACACTTAATGCATCTGGAGTTGCTTGCCGACCTCCTACATCACGCACTGCCCGAGCGACTCGCAGCGGCCAAAGGTATGGCTGAAGCATACGAGTTGCTCGTGTCTTTGCCGAGCATTGGTCCATTTCTCGCATACCAATTTGCGACCGACCTAAATTACAGCACTCACTTCGCGCTGTCTGAAATGGAATTTGTCATGCCCGGACCCGGCGCGCGGGATGGCATTCGCAAGTGCTTTACGAGTCTTGGAGACTACTCTGAAGCGGACGTCATTCGATGGATGGCCGACCGGCAGGGCGAGGAGTTTGCTGCTCGGGGTCTGACGTTCAAGTCCTTATGGGGCCGCCCCCTGCAGTTGATTGACTGCCAGAATCTGTTCTGTGAGGTGGACAAGTACGCCCGCGTCGTACATCCCGAAGTCGTGGGCCACACGGGGCGAACACGCATCAAGCAGCGTTTCGTTTCCAAGGGACCGACGCTCCAACCCTGGTTTCCACCAAAGTGGAGTCTCAACGAGCGCATCCCCAAGAGCGATCACTTAACGCGAGGGGCGGTGGGGCGGTAGCGCAAGGCCCGCTGTGCCGCATCGATGGTGAGGAAGCCACCGCCGTGATCCTTAAGGAGACGAAACGCACGATAGCCCTCAAGGATCGCGCGCTGCCATTCCACGGCGTTTGCGGCTTCCACTTCCAGACCGCGCACCATTCTCCTGACCCATTTTAGAAGCCCGTAGTCGAGACGTTCGATGCTTTCAAACAGCTTGTGGTCGCGCGCGTGGCTGAAGATCTGTTGAGTAATCGCTTCCTCAATAATAATGGCCCGTGCGCCGTCCTGTTGCTCATCCAACGCAGGATCACTTTTGCGCTTTAGTCGTAGTAGTGCCCGCGTAACCGGCGACCAGCCGAGCACGGCGACATAGCCCAGGTGCAGAGCATCGTGATAGCGGTAGCCATCGGGGTCGGCGGCGTTGTCCGTCAGTCGATCACCGATCGTGAGCCCGTTCATCCGCAGCAATACTTCGGGCACGGCGCCGCGCGGCCGCTCAATGAATTCGATGACCCCCGACCGCGGCAACTGTTCGTACTCGGGACAGTGTGCATCGCGATGGGGCGCGGCCCCTGAAATCTCACCAAAGAGGCCCTTGGTCTTGCGGAGGTTCTCCTCCAACACGTCCGACAACGCGAGGCCTTCGCGTTCGATGGCATTGAGCACCATCTGCGCCGTCTCTGCGAGGGGGTCCTCGAGATTTGTACCGTCCACGACAAGGAACTCATTGTCGGCCGCCACAATCGAATTCAGGTGCATCACTGCCTCGATCAACGACCAGAGGTGTCCATTTTCGCCTGCGGCGGGTTTCGGGGACGGGCGGTCCACGACCGCGTGGCCAAGGTCGAGTCCGTAGTGGGTCGCAATGGCAGCCAAATACCAGATCACATCGCCGCACTCCTCGATGAGGTCACCTTGCAGACCCGTGTAGCCCGAACCATCGCGGATTTGCTTTTTCATGACGGTGGCTAGCGACCCGAGCTCACCCAGGACACCGAGGACCGCTACCTGACGACCCTTAGCGGTATCCCAGTCAATCGTTGAGGTGGAGAAAGCTTTTCGCTGGTATTCGCTCAAGTCCATCGGGGCAGCTCCGGCTATGATTGTCCTAAGCTCGAACAGTATGCCTCATAGTTGTTTGAAAATCGAACAATGTAGGCGTACAATGGACTCATGAACTCGACTCCCACAGTGAGGTAGTTCCATGGCCACCGGCTTTGATGAGCAGGCGTTACTTGCCGAACTGAAGACCTGGTGGGATGAGCAGGTGGGCAAAGATGATCCTTTTGCACCACCGAAACCGGCAGCCGACACGATCATGGACGTGCTGCCCGTAATGGACTCACTCTCCACCGTGGAAGCGCTCGTCTTGATTGAAAAATATCTGCCCTTCGAGGTGCCTCCTTCGGTGATTCGCCCAGGTGGCTATCACGGCTTTGACGACATGACCCAAGACATGCTTCCCAAATTGCAGGCGCTAGTAGACAAGCACGCCGCCAGCAAACAGAAAGGTAAAACCCACACCGAGGAGGAAACCGTATGAATGAAACCCAGCCGATCGGGCGCGCGCCACCGGCTACCAAGGAAATTGACCGCCAGGACTTGGCAAAGCGACTCAAGGAAGCGCGCGAGTATCTCGAATTGAGTCAGGACGAGGTCGCAGGCGCCTTGAGCGTTCCGCGTTCCGCGATTTCGCTTATTGAGACCGGCCAACGCCGCGTCGAGGCACTTGAGCTGCGACGCCTGGCTGAGATCTATCAGCGCCCCATTGGCTTCTTCACCGGCGAGAACCCCGAGCCGGCGGCCCTTCCCGAGGCAGTGCAGCACCTTGCGCGCACCGCAGCCAAACTCACCGACCGCGATCAGGAAGAGCTGCAACGCTTTGCGGAGTTTCTCCAACTGCGAGCGCGTCCGTGAGCCGACGTCAGGCGATCCTCGAAGGCGCAATGGCCGCAGCACGGCTGCATGATCAGCTTGATGTTCGTCATGCAGTCGAGAGCTCGGGAGGCTCGATCGATGTTTTTGGGGCACTACTCTTGCTCAAGGCGGCTCTCATCTTTCGACCCTTGGATGGGCTGCTTGGATTTTGCATTCGCGGTGCGGATCGGCCTGGCGTCGTGATCTCGACGCAGCGGCCCCTGCGCATTCAGCGCTTCACCGGAGCGCACGAGTTGGGGCACGTCTATCTCGGGCACACGGAAAGTCTGGATGGGGAGGAAATTCTCACCCGCGGTGGCCCAATGACGAATGAGCTGGAGATCGCCGCTAATAGTTTCGCTTCGGCGTTTTTGCTGCCGAAATGGCTGTTGCAATTGCAGGCGCGACGGCAGGGATGGGACCGCGCGAGCATGAGCAATCCTCGCATGGTCTACCAAATGGCGCTTCGGGTTGGCGCGAGCTACGAGGCGACATGTGTCGCGCTCCAGACACACAACATAATCGACGACGTCACCGCGAAGGAGCTTATGAGCGCCTCACCTCGTGACATCAAGGCCGAACTCCTCGCGGGCATTACCATTGAGAATTACTATCCCGATGTATGGCTGCTGACCGAGCGCGACGAAGGCCTCGTGCTGGAAGGGCAGCCTGACGACCTCTTCGTACTTCGCCTCACGGAGAAGGCTGGCGCGGGATATCTCTGGAACACTACCGACTTAATCAAGTCCGGCTTTGCGATTCTGCGCGATCGGCGAGAAATCCCGCCGACCCCCGAGTCTGTGGGCGGTCCGGTGATGCGCGCACTCACCGCGCGGCGCTCAGATGCTGCTCAGGGTCGTTTCGCGCTTGAACTCCAGCGCCCGTGGCAGAAGGAGGGAACTGCAATCGCGGCCCTTCACGTTGCCTACGATCTTTATGGCAAGGAAGTCGGCATGCCGCGCTCAGTCCGCCGCCAGCTTGCAGCGGCCTAGATGGGAACGGTGGTTGCCACGCACTGCGACCTGCGCGTCGCATTCGGTGACGCCCGCAACCAGGGCGACCGTCCAACCTGCCTCGCATTCGCATTGAGCGATGCCCACAGTGCTGCGCGCGGCGCGACAGAGGCGATGTCCGCGGAACACCTGTACTACCACGCCGTGCAACGGACACCTGGCGGCCACCCCAGTGACGGCGTAGCACTGCCCGTGGCTTGCGATGCGCTGAAGCTCGATGGTCAATCGCTGGAAACCGGCTGGCCATATCTGACTGCACTTCCCAGCGAACTCACTCACTGGAAGCCCCCTCCTGGCGCTACGCCGCTCTTTCGCCGAGCAACGCAGCCGCTGGCCCCTAAGGGAGCGGACGTGATTGCTCGGCTGGACACGGGGCAGCCGGTCGTCTTGATCCTGCTGTTAGGTGAGCGTTTCTACAATCCGATTGATGGCCTTATTGCAATCGGCCCGAATGACGCTGACACCGACTACCACGCCGTCATCGCAGTGGGTCACGGCAATGCGTCCACCGGAGAAGCATGCATCCTGGTCCGCAACAGTTGGGGTCCGGATTGGGCGCTGGAGGGATACGGTTGGATTGCGCTCCCGTACCTTGAGGCAAGACTGAAGCAGACATTAGTAATGGAGCCGGGAAACACCCCATGAAAGCGATCGAAGCACAGACCTGCGTGGAGGCCTGGCTGCGGGCCTGCGACTACCTGCTATCGCGAGACCAAGAGGATTGGCGGGCATATAACGTAGTGTTGGAGGTGGCAAAGCCGCTCGCGCTTCCCGAAGGCGACCGCGCTGTCGTTTCACTGCTGGATACATTCCTAACGACGCGGGGCGGGCTACCTATCAATTCGGTGGTGAACACGATCTTTCCCGCACTGCTCTACCAGCGTCATGGTGCAACGGGGTTGGCCGGCCGATACCTCACCGAGATCTATCCTGCGGTCAAGCGCCACCCGGATTGGCAATGGGGCACATATGCGCAGCGGCTATTTCAACGGATTGACCACACGGGGTCAGACGTCAAACCGCTGGAGACGCTGGTGAACAAGCTGCGCTCTCAGCTTGCCCTGAATGGCCCCCAGCGTGCGGTTTACGAGTTAGGCACCGTTGATCCCTTTATGGACATCCCGATCTACGATCCTGCCTCCGATCGCAACCGCCCGATCGGCGGCCCATGCCTTACCCACCTCAGCGTGAAGCTCACTACCGATCGCCGTGTGATGTTGACCGGGTTTTATCGCTCCCACTTCTATGTTCAACGAGCGTTAGGCAATCTGCTCGGCCTAGCTCATTTGCAAAATTTCATAGCCAAAGAGACGGGATTGGAAATAGGTCCTCTGGTGTGCCACTCATCGATGGCTCAGTTGGAGCTGCAGTCCCGAAAATGGGGAAAGGCCGATGTTGCCGGGCTGATCGAACAAGCTCGCGCCGTGCGGCAGCCGGCGGCCGCATGAGTCATATATCTGGTCCTGGTATGCGCTCCGGTTTCCTTCGTGCAGTGCGCGATATCGAGGCCGCTGCGAAGATCAATGCACTATCGCCCCGCTATCGGAGTGGTGGGCTAACCTAGATTGGTAGAACAATGTCTAAGGCGCGCGCGAAAGCCACCCCAACCGTCAGAAAACCGAGGACCTACGCGATCGGCGGAGGTAACGCAACCGCCTCGGGAGTCAACTTTCAGCAGAGCCTCGGCGCTGTCATCGCCGCCTGGATGCTGACAGAGGGGACGATTGACCAACGACTGCGCCTCGGTTCAACCAAGGTCGTCGGTATGCGCATGGAAACGGAAGCACCGTTGGACGACGTTCTCGCGGAGACGTCAGACGGTGGCTTCGTCTCCATGCAAGCCAAGACCAACTTGTCGTCGTCCGCATACCTTGCCAGTGAATTCGGAAAGACGGTCGACCAAATAGTTCGGCAGTGGCGCTTGTGCCGCGACGGAAATGGGGACAAGGGCTGGAACCGCCCGCTCGATCCCGCAAAGGACCGGTTGGTAATTGTCGTCGGCCCGGATTCTCCAGCAACGATCCGTAAACACCTAGCCCGGGGGCTTGAAGCTCGACGCCAGATCGGTCCCGCTGTTCTCACGAAGTCCGAAAGGAAAGCGCTAAACGATTTTGACACGTGCATTCGGCTGTCCTGGGCCGCGGCGACGACTGATCCGCTGACCGACTTCACCATGGACGCGCTTTCCAAGCTCACTTTTGTCTACACCATTGATCCCGCCGGGACAGATCGTACTGCCATAACTACTACGTTAGGACCGGCCGCCGCAGATCCTGCCGATGCCGCTAGCGTATTGAACTTGTTGGAGCGCATGAGTGGAGACCTGATGAGCACGCGCGGCGGCGTCGACGTCCCCGGCCTGCGCCGGGATCTGATTGGCCGCGGCGCAAAACTCAACTCGCGGCCGGATTTCCGTACCGACATAGGTGCCCTCCGAACATACTCCTTGCAGATCGAACAGACCTTGCGGGCTTACGAAATCGTCGAAGCCGAGGCTGGCCGACCTATCGGGATTGAGCGCCATTGTCAGTCTGCGGTCTATTCCGCGGCGCTCGCGGGGAATCTTATACTGATCGGGGAGCCGGGAGCAGGTAAGAGCGCCGTCATTAACGCCCTGGGAAGAAATCTGCGAAGCCAGGGCCACGACGTAATTGAATTAGCGGTGGACCGATTCTCAGTCGAGTCTCTCGAAGGTCTGTCGAACGCACTTGGCTTACATCACAACTTGCTAGACGTATTAAAGGCGTGGGACGGACCCGGACCCGCGTTTGTGCTCCTTGATGCGCTTGACGCCGGCCGTGGCGGGTCGGCCGAGACCGTCTTTAAGCGCTTGATCGAAGCTGTGATCGAGCTAGGCGGTCGCTGGACAGTGCTCGCCTCAATCCGAACTTTTGACTTGCGCCTGGGACATAACTTCCGAGCCCTTTTCAAGGGAACTCCGCCAGACCTAGCGCTCCGTAGCGCTGATTTCCCCGTAGTCCGACATATCCAGGTACCTCCTTGGTCCGATCAGGAATTCGACGAATTGCTTGGGCTGTCACCGCGCCTGGCCGAGGTCCTGCGCGGCTCTCCGGCCAAGCTACGCGAGCTCGCCATGGTGCCCTTCAACACCAGACTCCTCGCGGACTTGGTCGCAGCCGGTGCGGTCAGTCGAGACTTCCGGGCGGTCGACTCTCAACTTGCCCTGTTGGATCTCTATTGGGAACGCCGGGTCGAACACCACGGCTCCGCTGCGGAAGTTTGTCTGCGGACAGTTGTGGCCGAGATGGTGGAGCGTCGTACATTGCGGGCTCCACGGCTGACTGTTGCAGCACAAAATCCCAACATACTAGACGCCTTGGTCGGCGAGGGAGTGTTGGTCTCTACTGATCAGCAACGATCGGTTCAGTTCAGGCACCACTTATTATTCGACTACGTGGCCAACCGCGTATTTCTCGACGCTTCAGGAATAGTCGCAGGTCAATCAGCATTCCCCAAGGCTGATGGTTTGGGCCTCGTTCTGGCTCCGGCCATGAGCTTTCTGCTTCGCGGCCTGTGGATCGAGGATACGCAGCACAGTAATTTCTGGAGCGCAGTGAGCCAACTCCTGGGTGGACAGGATTGTGATCCCGTAATACGTGGAATCGCAGCACGTATGGCGGCGGAGCTCCCCGTCGTAGCGGACGACATCTCGCCCTTCACACAAATGATTGGCCGGCACGACTCGAGCGCTCTCCGCGCGCTGCCTCACATCGTCAGCGCCATTGCGGTCAGGCTTGAAGATGAGCCGGTCACCGCTTTTGCGCCCTGGGTAAAGCTTGCCTTGGAGCTATCGAAAAATCCCACACCGGCGGCTGGCCCACTCAGACTGTTGAGCTTCCTGTTAGTCGACCGGGTCAAGGACGACGCCTTGCGGCGTGACCTCGGAACGGCCGTGCGCGCGTTGCTTCAGTACGGATTCACGCTCGACGATTCTAGGATTATCGCCACACCGACGATCGGTTTTGTCGCGGACACCATCTCAACAGATTGCTCAGCTTCGATCGCGCTCCTGTCCCAGATATTCCAGGAAAAGCGCTTCGAGAGATTTGGATACGAGGAAGTCCCCGCGCTCGCCCGCAAGATAGCCACAGTGGCGAAGGCCGCACCAAACTTCGCGGCTGATATCTATCGAGGTGTCTACACGCGCGATTTCCCAGATAAACAGATCACATCTATGGGGTCCGGCCGCGTCCTTAATCTCACGTCCAACACGCAGCAAGACTTCGAGTTAGCACGCTGGTCCCTTGGTGAATACTTCGCAACTTTCCTCGCGGAATCCCCGGTCGAGGCCACGCAGGCGTTCCTAGATGCCATGGAGGGTTATGTTGCGCGACGCCATCCGATTCCGGAGAGCGCCACTGCGATTAATATCGATTGCCCTGAAGGCCGCCTGATCCTTCAGCCCGATCTCAGCCACATCTGGGCTCACGATGTTCATCCTCAGCACGCGGAAGATGGCGAAGCCCTCCTTTCTAAGTTCGCTCTCTTTCTGGAGAGCGGTGTTGAAGCGGCCGCACTTACAGCGGCACAGGTGGCCGTGAAGAATGCTCGGCTCAGCGCAGTCTGGTCTCGACTATTCATGGCCGCGGCCGAGAGAGATGGTGCGCTGGCGCGTCTTGCATTACCCTTCGCGGCACGCATCGAGTTTTTGGTCGCCCCTGACACCCGAAAGGATGCGATCGATCTGGTCGCCGTCTACTACGATCAATTCACCGAGATGGAGCGCGAGGCGCTTGAACAGGCTGCTGTCCACGCGAGTTTCGACGCATTCACATATCCAGAAGAAGCGAAGACGGGATTCTTGCGGCGCCTCTTCGGCGCCATCGGAAGCAGTAGATTGGCAACGGACGCTGCCCGCACGGTGCTTGACGAGCACCCTCCTGGGAATGACGTTAACCACCGGCTGTTCAAAGTCACGACCGAGACGATCGAGCCTGCAATCGGCTGCTGGATGGACCAGGAGACAAGGTCCGATCCGGCCACAGTCCGCATGTTTGCCTTAATCGACTCCGTTAAAGCCAAGCTATACCTGGGTCCCGGTAACAACGAGGAGCCAAGTGATCTGGATGCTGCGATGGTTGCGATTACGGCCTTGAGAGGCGCGATTGACGCCAACGCGGTCACAGATCAGACGCTCAAGAGCCGTGCTGAAGGTACTTTCGCTCAGGCGGTTCATAAGCTTGGAACCAGCGCCCTAATCTTGGAAACCACCGCGCCTCACACGGTGGATATTATCCTGCACTGGATCGAGTCCGGTGCCGCGTCCCGCTACCCGGAGGTCGATGCGGAGACCGAGGCCAACTTTGAGCGATCCTCCGCTTGGGGTTCGCCATGTGCGCGGCTAGAGGCTGCTGAAGCCGCTCTCGATCTGGTATTGAAGCGGCCAGAGACCTACTCCAGGCTTCAGCCGCTCGTTGATCGGATGTTGTCTGATCCTCACCCCGCCGTCAGAATGAATGCGGCCCTGCACCTTGTCCGCATCTGGGATCTTGATCGGCACGGCTTTTGGACACGGGCCTTCGGGCTGGTTGCGAACGAGCAAAACCGTGCGGTGCTTGACACGTTCATCACCCGAACCTTGAGCATGTTGGTCTGGCACGGCGGTGCACGCCAGATTGCCGACATGGTGCTGCCATTGCTCGACCGATTTACTGAGGACGATCCTCGGAATAAGTCGATTCGCCATCACCTTGTCCAGATGACAGTGCAGTTGTGGCTTCACTTCGATTTTGCCGACGCGATAGCAAAGGTAAATTCCTGGGTTACTGCGTCTGTCGACCATGCCACGGAAGTTCGCGACGCTATCATATGGCTACGGGGCGCTTACACCGCCGGCCTGCGAGGTATAGGCGACACCCAGCCGGCGGATCATCGCGGGCGTGCGATCGGCCTGATTGCTGCGGCTGTGGAGCAAGCCGCACAGGACCTCGCAGGCTATGGTGATAGCACCGTGTTGAGCGATGCGGAGGCAACCCGGGCTAAGTCAGCTATACAACTCATCGACACGGCATGCCAGCAGATCTATTTCAGTTCTGGTGCGTTCAAAGACCAAAACAACTCGGACGCACAACAGCCCGTGGGCACCGAAGGCCTGCGAGTGCTCTTTGAGGAGATCGCGCCGACGCTCCGACGAATTGCGGAGCACGGCGGTCCTCACACCATTTACTACCTCATCCAGCTTTTGGAGTACCTGATCGAAACTGACCCGGCACGGGCTTTTGATCTGATCGCCTTGGCGGTTCAAAGAGGCGGCCGAAACGGGTATCAATTCGATAGCCTTGCCGCAGACCTGATGGCCAAATTGGTCGGTCGATATCTGGCGGATCACAAAGAAATATTTGACGATCCGCAACGGCGCGGCGCGCTCGTAGAAACCCTGGAGATCTTCGTGGCCGCAGGCTGGCCCGCCGTTCGGCGATTACTTTATCGGCTGCCCGAACTGCTGCATTGAGAGCCGCGTTAGAGAATTGCGTTGGACCCGCGATGACACGGGCAGCCGCCACCCACTCTACTATGTGATCACAAGAGTCCCAATCGTTGTTTAATCCACCGCCTAACGGCGGCCAACAAGCGAGCCATACGGCCCGCAGGCTTTGTGTTCGTTTGCGATGTTGGTGATTGAGTGATACGGACACCCGAGCCATACCAGCAGCTTGCGCTATCCCATCGTTTCCATCCTGCCGACAACCAGGGAGTTTCGCGACATACATTTGGCTCTTGCTGCCGGAGCTGGAGATCGCAACACGTAAAGAACGGGCATTTTCGTTGGCCGACTTCGCTTGTAGCGGCAAATCCCTCCCGGACTCTATGTACCGACATGAAATGGAAGGCGCTATGAACAACCCGCAGCGCCGCTTCTGGGTCAATTGCTTGATTTGACTGCTTCGGCTGAAACGAAAAAAGGAAATCGCGCTGCAGACTCTCCCCGTCACCTCGGCGTTCCTGGACGACGGCGCATGGAACAATCTCGCGAAGCACTTCCACAAATCCATTGGGTTTCGCCGGCACCCTTGATACCAGGTCGAACTCGAAGAATGGTTCCATAGCTCGACGGTTAAATACCTCCCGTGCGACACCGACGACTCTTCGCACAGAGACCGCGAAGGCATTCGTACCATTAAATTCTTGATCCAGTTTCTGAAGCTGGTCATCCAGCTGAGATCGGCAACTCGCCAGATTTTCGAAAACGTTCTTCCGCAACTCAAGAAGCGGATTTTTGCCGTCTCGAGATGCGCGTCCGGCTATCCGTAGGACGTGCAACAGCGCCTCTGGTGCGTCGGAACTCTGTAATGCGGCAAGAGCACAAGCAAGCACCGCTTCTTCGCTCAGGCTAGGCTCAAGAAAGGCGGCAAGAGCCTCGACAACTCGATTCGGAAACGTCGGCGGCATATTCAGCGTGGCGGTCGCGTCTAGCGCTAGAACAATGCGCTTCTCGAGCAGCCATGCGGCGCATTCCAATATCTCAAGCGTGCCTACTTGCAGTACGCATTGCTCATCATTGTCATCATGGTCGAAGGCATAAGCATCGCACACTATTATATGAAGCAATGGCTCCGCGGATTGCGCTTGCAATGCGACGCACTCCAGCTTTGCAGAGGTGATGCGTAAACTCTTTGGATTGAGAATGTATTTGAGCTTGGGACTACCGTCCCGGCGCACCGCGCCCAGGTATGTGAAGAGAGCGTGAAGTCGTTGTTTGCTTTCTGAGGAAAGGCTGTCTGATCCCCTCGAAATCGATTCAGAATTGACGGTTTGGCGAAACCACCGCCAAAGGTCGATTGTATTTATGAATGTGACGACCCCACTCACCGTCGATATATTGTGAATATAATGAGTATATTCATGAAAAAAGAATCCAATGACGAGTGATGTCGGTTGGTATTCAGGATCGTCATCGTCAAATAGGCGAGCATCCGGAGTGAGCCGAATGATCAGTGCCTCCGGAAGATAGCCCGCAGCTGCATGAAACATAGTTGATTCACTTACCGTAAAGCCTGCCGCAGACCTCAAATTATTTCGCGGCTCATCTAGTCAGAGTGTCTCATTTAGCCATCGCCCCCACTACCCGTGTGATTAGCGATGTGCCCTAACACCCTACTCTGACGGAACAACAGGGCCTACTCGAACTGGGTGATCCCCCTCCGGCTTTTCCGCCCCTGACCTTTGCACCCCCGGTCTCGCCGACGGGCATCGGGCCGTGTGCGCAACCCACATGACCCCAGCCCTTGAAGGAGACCGGTCCATGAGCCAGCCGAACGCATCGCAGAGTGTCCGCCGCGACCTTAGAACCTTGAATGACTCTTGTTTCCTTGACCATTTCTGGCATGAGTGCCCGCTCGCCCTTTTGGTCGATGGGCACGATGCCTAAAGGCGTAGCTGGCAGTATTCTTGAAACGCCGGAAGAGCTTGCATGTGCGAATGACCGGGTTGGCCTGCGTGGCAGCGAATGCAAAGAACCAAAAGATTTTCAGGCGAGTTGTTGTGCTTGATGCCATTGACGTGATGGGCATGCAGATACTTGCGCATTGACTGACTTTCGAGATTCGTCTGACAACTTTGACAGCGCCAGCCGACTGCCGACTTGGCCGCCTGAGCATGTTGGCCAAAATCACCTGTGTAGTCGTTGATTCGAGCAGACTGTTCGGTGCCAAGTCCAGATCCACTTACAAAGTCTCTAGGAAACTGTCGAAAGAACTTCTCGATTGCGAATCGTTCGACGAGCGCTCCCCTCTGATCCCGAGTCATATTGTACGTGAACTGGTCATACGACAATTCGCCAAGGCAGTTTTGACAAACATGGAGTCGTTCATCTTTTGGAGTAACCACTGAATCCCGGATCCAGTTAATGGCAAACGTCCCATTGTCCCTGGCAGCGACGACATAGCGAGAATAGCGCTTCTTGGCTCGCATGTTTTGCAGGGTGCTGCAATTGGCAATGTGAAACCGCGGAAGTGTACCTGTATCCGGGGTCCGATGACCCATCACTGTAACGTCTCGAATGTATAGGATGACTCGCCGACCTTTATATATAAGAGTGCGATCGGGCAACATAACAACCTCGGCTAGGTCGTCGATGTCAATGCCGTTACTTATAAGGCGATTAAGATCATCGATACTGATGCCGGTATCTAGAGCTGTGAGAGTAAGGTCTCCAAGCTCCGTTGCACCCATTTGCCGTCTGAGAATATTGTATTGATCTCGCTCTAAGAAGCTAGGGAGTCGCATATCGGTTACCGGGAAACTTCAAGAATCTTAGCGATGCGCGTCTCAGCGTCAGTTCTTATCCGAAACTCTACCCGTCGCGACCGCGCGGCATCCTCACGTCCATTGTCGTCCAATACAGGGTGAGAAGAGGATAGCCCGTTGGCTGTTAAATATTGCCTTAACCAGATCCGGTTAGAATTTACCTCGGGCAAATTCAAAGCAAATGTCAACGCGGCACGCGTTCTGGCTTGTGATAACTCCATATTGTGAAAATACGCGTCGTCGGGGGTTGTTACGTCAGTCCAATCCGATGATGTATGGCCTTCAATTCGAACCTCGCTGATCGACCCCTTGTACTTGGGGGACGTCAGTATCCGGACATATCGCGGAAAAAAATTACTCAGAATAGTGCGAAACTCAGGCTTTAACTCGCTGCTTCCCTGTGCAAACAGAACTTCGGGTTCCATGAACCGAATGGAGAGGTCCTCCTTTATGAGCTGAGCCTTCCATTTCGGCAAGTCATCCTTGAATTCAGCATTCAGGTCGTCATAGAGCGCGTCTTTGATTTCACTGTATGCGATCGCCACTTCGCGAACCCTGTCAGCATCCGCTTCCACGCGCATCATATAGGTGACCGCAATTAGCAAAAACATCACCATCAGCCCGGTCATCAAGTCGGCTAGCGGTATCCAATGCGCTTCTTGTACATCTTCCGATTCCGATTCGAGTGAATTCGCCATTTACGCCGTCGCCACCTTGAGCAGTCTTTGCAATTGCACCGTGAGCGGTGTGTAGTCCTGCACAAATTTCTGTGAAAGGGCGGCTAACTGGCGACCAAGGGTTTCAATGGACTTAGTCAGCTCCTCCTCTAGCGCCTTGTCGAGTGCCACTATCTGTCTCTTGCTATCCTCCGTTGATTGTTTAATGTGGCTGTTGAGCTCTCGGTTGGCGCTCTCCAAACTGGTTTTCAGAAGAGTTGTGAGTTCTTGATTGTTGGCCTGAATGGACTGAGCCGAGGCTTTAAGCGCGCTTCCCAAAGTTTCTTGGTTCGATCGTACCCCTTGCGATATTTGATGGGTCATTTCTACAATTTTGGTTTCGATCTGCGGTAATCCATGCGAGGCGGCCGTAATTAATTCAGCCAGGCTTCGCAGAGCCGCATTGAGTCTTTCTGACTGCTCCGAAGCGGTAGTCAGCAAGCTGCCTAAGGACTCGGCGGTCGATACGAATGCGGTAGATTTATTGACGAGATCGGCATAGCGCAATGAGGCTTCTGTCATCGACCTCCGTGTGATGGTTTCCTGCTTTATCAACTCGTCAAGGCTCTCCTTGTATTGCACCTGCCACATTACGAGTCGCTCGACCGCAATGTTGAGTTGCTTGAAATTGTCGCCGAACTGTTCATTGAGCTTAGTATTGAAATCGCGGATGATTTCCGACAGAGCTTGGATTAACGCCTTGGAATTCGCTTCGGCCATGGTTTGGGCGAATCTATCGAAGGACTGACTAAGTCGATCGAGACGATCGTTTCCATCTGTGCGCAGCAGCTTGACTTGACTAAGCAGGGTGGAGTCTTCAGTTCCCGCAATTGAGCGATTGAGCCTAACGAGCTGTTCTGCAAGGTCGTCAATAGTTGCACCGCTCGCCGATCCCTGTATAGGAATCTTGGGTCCACCAAGAATCAGCACGCGCATTTTTATAGTCAGCGCCCACCCAATGCCAAAGACTGAGGCCCAAAACGAGGTTCGAATGCCTTGAAGCAGTAAGGGAACACTGCCTTTGATGTCGTTAGGGTCGAAGCTGAGAAGTCCCCAAGCGATACCACCGAAGCAGAAGAAGATGCCAAAGGTTGTAAGAAGGGTCGGGCCGAGGGTAGTGGCGCTTCGATTCCAGCGTAGATGCAGAAAGACGGCGATGATAGTGATGATCGCAATAGCTGCTTGTGTAAAGCTGCCAAGACTTGAGACGATATGTTCCACGCGGACTCCAAGGGGGGGCGCCGGAATCGGTGCTTGGCTACCCGGTTTTTATATTATTCGTTTGCATTTGTGAAACATTGGTTTAAGTCTCATTTGTAAAGACGGGTAACTACCCCGGTGTTAGCATTGAGTGCTAATACCTCGGTACATTGATTTTAATCGGTTGAATCGACATTTGTTTGAGTCGCAAAGCGGCTTAATGAAAAGCCTGGATGGGCGGGTATCCCGGCGGGAACTGCTCCGTTCCCGCCGGGATACCCGCCCATCTGGGCTACGTGAAACGGTCTAATTCTGCGTGCTGGATTGGGGTGCGGTGACCGTCGACGCGCGCGACTACTGAGTCCCGGCGCTGATCGCTTCAGCGAGCTTGCTGGGTCTGGCCGGCAGATTCCTCGGCCGTTGGATGCGGTGCGAGGTGCAGACTGCGGTTGGCGTCTGCGAGCGAGCGGGACAGCAGTTGATCGAGGACACCGCGGGTGGCGCCGCCGCGATTCATGGCGCGGCTGGTCCATTGCAGGGAGGGTTCACCCTTTCGCCCCGCTTGGAGCGAGACGCTGCTTGCGCCGGTTTCCCACAAGGTCAGGACCCGGATGCGGTCATGCGATCGAAAATCCGCCATGCGCTGCCAAACCGTGGTGCCGTGAAGCATCGGTGCGCTGTCCCAAGCGCCGGTTTGCAATTCGCTGTCGAGAATCGAGCGGCCGCGCGGGCGGAACTCGTCGAGCGACGACAGTGATTTGTCCGGAAGGATGGCCGGCTGATAGGTCTTCGGTAGGTCGAAAATCGGTGTGACCAGCGATAGCGGTTCGCGCGCCTTCACAGGTCGGGCATCGAAATCCGGTTTTGGCGAGCCGCCGGCAATCGACGTATGGTCGCCGGCAAACGCGTCCCCAGTGCGCACCACGATCAGCATGACGAGCACGACCAAGAATTTGTCGTAAACGCCCGTCAGACGGGTTGCGCGCCCGCTGGACTGCACATCGAGGTATGAGCGATGTTCCGGCATGTTGGCTGGATGGTGACGTGGCTTGTACTACCGCAGTAGCATCCACCACCATGAAGGCAACCCTGTGACGCCTGCGTCACAAATCTGCATTTAACTTACGCAGCGGTGGCCGGCAACCGACCGAAAAGTGCCGAAGCGATGGATTATGTCATGTTTTGCTGCGTCGTCGCGTTCCGCCGTAGTGGAGCGATTGCGTTCGGGCTACCTAACCGAGCGAGAGTTCTCGTGCCGGATCGCTTGCCGATCGAGAGCCGCTGATAGCACCTCGGCAACGTGAAGCGGTCAAATTCATCGTATCGAGGTGTCAGTACGCGCTGTCGCCCATCAGCTCGCGTGCGCTTTCCCATTGCTGACCATCGAAGGGTATGACTTTCATCGATGCGATGGTCGCGGCATCGATGCAGCGGACGTTGACGCTGACGCCGTCAGGGTGCGATCGCGGAATATAAAAGGACTTCACACCGCAGTGCGAACAGAAATGATGCTTGGCCACCCCGGTGTTGAAGGTGTAGGTGCTCAAATGTTCGCGGCCTTGCAACAGTACGAATCGCTCGGCGGGAACGATCAAGTGCAGGTAGCCCGACACTTTGCAAATCGAGCAGTTACAGTCCGACACCTCGAGGTCAGCCGGCGCCGTTACTTCGAATCGAACTCGTCCGCAATGACAACCGCCGGTGTGAACGACCATGGCTTAGATGCCTGTCGCACTCGGATGAGCCATCAGCGCTTGTGCTCTTGCACCGTGAGGTCATTGACCATGGCCAACAGCCGCTCCGGGCTTCCGGCCGAGCGGACATCCGCGATAAATTTACCGTTGATGACGAAAGTCGGAACGCCTTCGATGCGATATCGCTGCTCGAGTTGATCGGCTCGTTGCAGGTCCGTTTCCACGGAGAAGGAGTGATACGCCTTCTTGAACGCATCCTCGGGGATGCCGTGCTTGGTGGCGAAGATCGTCTGAATACGTTCCGCCCCCGCGGTGTCGTTCGGATCGGCCGCAATCAGGGGATCGCCGTTCACGTGGATCTCTTTGAACACATCGCTGTGGAGTTGGTCCAGTTTGCCCATGCTCTCCAAGGTGTAATAAAGACGCGCCGTGGAACGGTGTCCTTCGCTCCACATGATGGGCACGCGGTTGAACGTGACGAATGCCGGTTTCGTCTTTCTCCAGGACTCGACCAAGGGATCGAGCGCGTAGCAATGCGGACAGCCGTACCAAAAGAACTCCAGGACTTCCACCTGTCCCGCGGGCACCGCGGTGGGTTGCGCGGGCACGAGACGGGTGTAGTTCACACCCTCCTGCCAGGCCGAAGGCGTGCTTGCCGGGGTAGCGGCCGACACGCTGGGCGTTGTCGCCGCCAAGGTCGATGCAACCGCCGCCAGCAGGGCATTGTGGCTGCCGCTGTCGCCAGCAGTCTCTTCCACCGTCTCCGATCCATCCTCGTTTGCATGCCTGACCTTGGCAGGCTGGGTCGGCAACAAACCGGCGGCGGCTTGCTGACCCGGCGTCGCCACCGGTGCGGCGGTGCTGACCGGCGGCGCGAGAGCCGAGTCCGGCGTCGCGGTGCTTTGCGCCTGTTCAGTCGCGGACGAATGCTTGTCACAGGCTCCGAGCAAAAGAGTGACACCGACGACTAGACCGAGCGTGGAGCCCAATAGCGCGCGCCGCACGGGTCGCATCTCAGCGCATTCCCTGCACGTAGGATGCGACATTGCGCATGTCGTCAGGGGTCAAGCGCTTGGCGATGGTCTGCATGATGCCGTTGGGTCCGGTGGTGCGCGCGCCTGAGGCGTAATCGGTCAGCTGCTTGATGACATAGACCGAGTGTTGTCCACGGAGCGCCGGAAATTTCCCCGGCTCGTTGCCGTGCCCGGTGGGGCCGTGACATGCCATGCAGGCCGGGATGCCGCGAGCTTTGTCGCCGGCGCGGTAAAGCGTCTCGCCGGCCTGCCAATAGGACGGGTCGGCTTCGAGACCGGTGTTCACCTGACTGTCGAAATAGGCCCCCAGATCCGCCATGTCGTCCGGGGTCAAGCTCATGGCATTCGGCATCATGATGGCGTTGTTCCGCTTGCCCTCTTTGAAATTGGCGAGCTGCGCGGCGATATAGTCCGCGCCCAACCCGGCGAGGCTGGGCCACTCCGGGTTCACGCTATTGCCGTTCGCCCCGTGGCAGGCCTGGCAGACCACCGACTTGGTCGCGCCCGCTTCGGCATTACCGGCCGGCAGAGCCGGGTTGCTGACAATCACGCTGGAAATCACCGCCGCAAGAATCCAAAACCGCTTCATGATCGCCTGTAACTCCATGCTGAAGTGAACCACCGAGTCGCTTAAATTGTACACTAGCAGCCTGGCTGACTCACGGACGCCGTCACTGGGGCGTGCGACGGCGAGCAAATTTTAGCGATCGTTTCGCAAGCACGGTGGACGCCCTGTGAGTGAAATGATCGCCAAAAGATGCCGCTGTGGCACGGCCGCAGTAGGCCACATGAGTCAGAAAGCCCGCCAACTTCAATAATTCGTGTCCCGGCACCAATCATGTCGATGTATCCCAACGTGAAATTCGTCACCAGCGCCGCCGAGGCTCATCAACTCGCTCCGGACGTGGGTCGCGAAGTCGCGTTCGCGGGACGCTCCAATTCCGGCAAGTCGAGTGCCATCAATTCGATCACCCAGCGCCTGGGGCTGGCGCGCGTCAGCCGGACGCCGGGCCGCACTCAACTCATCAATTTCTTCGAATTGGCCCCCGAGCGCCGCTTGGTCGATCTGCCGGGATATGGATTCGCGAAGGTTCCCGAGCGTATCCGTCTCAAGTGGTTGCAACTCATGGAGCATTATTTCAACGTGCGGGAGTCCTTGGTCGGCCTGGTGCTCATCGTGGACAGTCGCCGTGGACTCGGTGCGCAGGATGCCGCCATGCTCGAGTGGATACTGGCGCGGGACCGCCAAGCGCATGTATTGCTGACCAAGTCGGATAAATTGAACCGGCGGGATTCCGACAAGGTGCTGCGCGAAACCAAGGCGGCCTGCGCCGATACGGCGGTGACGGTGCAATTGTTCTCGGCTCATGCGAAACAGGGGATAGACGAAGTCCGAGGCGTGATGGATGGGTGGCTGAGCGCGGCGTGATTGGTAGCCTAGTGTCCTCGTGGACTCAAGGATGCGGCGGTGCCTTTAATGCCGCTCTGGGACGGCCGCGTTAGGCGCATCATAAGGCAGACAGGCTGCTAGCCACAGGCAAAAAAAGGCCCCGGTGAAGAGTTGAAGCTCCACCGAGGCTAGACCAACCCGGCATGGGGATGACAAACCGGGTCTCGCCCGCTCAGGGAGAAGAGCGGGGAGCGTCTTTCACGCTCACTGGATTAGATGGGGACGACCACCGAAAGTTCCAGGGGATCTTTGAGGATCTGTGACTGATGGCGGAATTCGCCAAACGGCGGCCCGAATGGGCGGAAAGTAACCTTAAAATAGCCTTTGTTAACGAATAATTAGCAAAACTTCACCTTCGGCGCCCTCACTTCACGGCAATCGGCCCGTCTGACTAATACCTCGGCAACGTGATTCTGAACGGTTGAATTAACGCGCTCCATCCGCCAAACGGCTAAAAAAAGCCTGGATGGGCAGGCATCCCGGTCATGCGAACCGGGCAAATTCACTGTGCCGAGGTCTAGTGGGCCTCGTCCCAGTTCGCGCCCACCCCCACGTCGACCTTGAGCGGAACCGCGAGCTCGGCGGCACCCGCCATGTGCAATCGCAACTGCTCGGTGACGGTATCCACCTGGGAGTCGGCCACCTCCAAGACGAGTTCGTCGTGCACTTGCATGATGAGGCGCGCCGCGGCGCCTGAATTCGTCAGCCAGGCGTCCACCGTGATCATGGCGCGCTTGATGATATCCGCCGCCGTCCCCTGCATGGGTGCATTGATGGCGCTTCTCTCGGCGTACTGGCGTAGCGCCTGATTGCGCGACAGGATTTCCGGCAGATAGAGTCGGCGTCCGAACAGGGTTTCGACGAAACCGGCCTCGCGCGCCTTCTGCTTCGTCTCGTCCATGTAGCGTTTGACGCCGGGGTAGCGTTCGAAATAGAGATCCACGTATTTCTGCGCGTCGCCGCGCCCGATCCCGAGCTGGCGGGCGAGTCCGAAGGCGGACATGCCGTAAATCAATCCGAAGTTGATGGCCTTCGCCGAACGTCGCTGATCGGCCGTGACCGCGTCGAGCGGTGCGCCGAACACCTCGGCGGCCGTGGCTTGGTGTACATCGCGGTCCTCCGCGAAGGCGTTCAGCAAACTCGCATCGCCGGAGAGATGCGCCATGATGCGCAGTTCGATCTGCGAATAGTCGGCCGCGATGAGGAGGTAGCCGGGCGGTGCGACGAACGCCTGGCGGATGCGGCGCCCTTCCGGTGTGCGTATCGGAATGTTCTGCAGATTCGGATCCGAGGAGGACAGCCGCCCGGTGGCCGCAACGGCTTGATGGTAAGACGTGTGGATGCGTCCCGTCTCCCGATCGATCTGCTCTGGCAGTTTATCGGTGTAAGTCGATTTGAGCTTCGCGATCCCGCGATATTCGAGGATCAGTTTCGGCAGCGGATAGGTCGCCGCCAGTTCCTCGAGCACGTCTTCCGCCGTCGACGGCTGTCCGGTCGGCGTCTTGCGAATCACGGGTATCCCCAATCTGCCGAACAGAATCTCCTGCAGCTGTTTTGGCGAATCCACGTTGAACACGCCACCCGCCTCGCTGTGGGCTTGCGCTTGCAATTCCAGCATGCGAGCCGCGAGTTCGGAACTCTGGGTTTTGAGGAGGGCGCGGTCGACCAGCACCCCCTGACGTTCCATGCGATACAGCACCGGCACCAGCGGCTGTTCGATCGTTTCGTATAGATGCTTCAGGCGCGGCAGAGCTTCCAGTTGCGGCCACAGCGCTTGGTGTAATTGCAGCGTGACGTCGGCGTCCTCGGCCGCATAGTCCGTCGCACGGTCCACGTCGACCTGATTGAAGGTGATCTGCTTCGCGCCCTTGCCGCAGACATCCTCGAAATGGATGGTCTTGATACCCAGATATTTCTCGACCGTGGAGTCCATGTCGTGGCGGGTCGTCACGCTGTTGAGTACGTACGACTCGAGCATGGAGTCGTAGCGCTGCCCGGCGAGCGCGATCCCGTAGTTGGCGAGAATGTGGCAGTCGAATTTCAGATGGTGGCCGAGCTTCGGCCGCGTCACGTCCTCGAGCAGTGGCTTCAGCGCCTCGAGCACCCGGTCCGCCCTGAGTTGCGCGGGGGCGCCGGGATAGTCGTGCGACAGCGGCACGTACGCGGCCTCGCCCGGTGACACCGCGAACGAGACGCCGACGATGCGTGCGCGTAGATAATCGAGGCTGTCGGTCTCGGTGTCGAACGAGATGAGCGGGGCCGTGGTGAGCCTGGACAGCCAACCTGCGAACGCTTCTTCGGTGACGACTTTGTCGTATTGCCGGGGTCGCGGCGCACCGGGTGCCGAGGCCTGCCCTGCCTCTGATGCGACGCTCGCGGCTTCCGCGAGGCGGTTGCCGCTGGCGGCTGAGGAATCCGTGGCGCCCGCTGTGACCGTGACCGCTCCGGATCCACCATCGTGTCCACCGTCCGCTCCGGCCTCCAAGGAACGTAGCAGCAGCCGCAGCTCGAGGCGCGTATACAAGGCACGCAGACGCGGGATGTCGGGTTGACCGGCGATCAAGCCGTCGACGTTCTCCGTGAGAGCCACCGTGACGTCGATCGTCGCGAGCTTGCGCGACAATTCGAGGGTCGGTAATTCGTTGCGCAGGTTGTCGCCCACCTTGCCCGTGATGGCCGCGGCGTGCTCGATCAGCGCGTCCAGAGTCCCGTACTGATTGAGCCATTTCGCCGCCGTCTTCGGCCCAACCCCCGTCACGCCGGGAATGTTGTCCGAGCTGTCGCCGACCAGTGCGAGATAGTCGATGATCTGTTCCGGCAGCACATCGAATTTCGCCTTGACGCCTTGCCGATCGAGGCGCGTGTTGCTCATGGTGTTCACGAGCGCAACCTGCGGACCCACGAGCTGGCACATGTCCTTGTCGCCGGTGGAGATCAGCACGTCGTAGCCCGCGGCGGCGGCCTGCGTCGCCAGTGTGCCGATCACGTCGTCGGCCTCGACCCCGCTGATGCGCAGCAGCGGTAACCCCAGAGCGTCCACCGCATCCAATAACGGCTGCACCTGCGAGCGCAGATCGTCGGGCATGGGTGCGCGATGTGCCTTGTATTGCTCGAACAGGTCATCGCGGAATGTTCTGCCCGGCGCATCGAACACCACGGCGACGCGATCCGGCGTTTCCTCTTTCATGAGCTTGTTCAGCATGTTGAGCACGCCCAATACGGCGCCCGTGGGCTCACCCTGGGAGTTCGTGAGCGGCGGCAGCGCGTGGAAGGCCCTGTAAAGGTAGGACGAGCCGTCGACCAGCAGCAGCTTGCGCGCACTCACTGCGGTGGCGCTGGGGAGGGTTTCGCCGGATCCGTGCCGGACTCGTCGGACTCCGGGCGCATCGGCTGAGCCGTGCCGGGCGCGTTGCGCGCCGGGCTCGGCTGACCAGGGCTGGAGGACGCCGTAGGGTCCGCGGGTGTTGGCCCCGACTGGGGCGTGGGCGGGGGTGCGGACGATGTGGCCGGCTTCGCTGCCCCGATTTTCTTGTGCGGATGCTGCGCATCGGGGAGCACCAGCGGTCCCTTCTGTCCGCATGCCACCGTAAATGTGGCCAGCCCGACCAGCGCAAGCAACGCAGCGATTCTCATGAGCGGCAGTATAACGTGAGGCATCCATAAACCGGCCTGCGCAATCAGCGCTGCTCGATTTATACTGGCCGAATGAAAGAGCACATCGAGCCACGCCGACCTGTCGTATCCCTGGTTGCCGCCGGTCTCGGCCTGGGGTTGATCCTGTGCGCCTGTTACGGGATGTCCAAAGCGCCGCGCCCAGCGCTCGCACCGGACGCGAACGCGACCACCCGCGCCTTGCGCAGTGAGGTGCAAACCATCGTCGTCATCTATGCCGAGAACCGCGCCTTCGATAACTTGTACGGAAACTTCCCCGGCGCCAGCGGCCTCGGCGATATCGTCGATGCGGCCGGCCGGCCGCTGCCCGACTATGTGCCGCAACTCGACCGCGATGGTTCCGTGCTGAAGGAGTTGCCGCGGACCTGGGGCGGGGTCACCGCATCGGGCTATCGGCCGGTGGTCACGCAGGCGCAGAGCGCCGGCTTGCCGAATGCGCCTTTCTCGATCGAGCGGGCGTTTACGCCGCAGTCGGATGTGACCTTATCGACCGCCGCGGTGACCCGGGATCTCTATCACCGCTTCTACGAACATCAGATGCAGATCGACGGTGGCCGGAACGACGGCTATGCGGCCTGGTCCGATGCGGGCGGTTTGGCCATGGGACATTACGATTACAGCCGCGGGGCATTGTTCGCGCTGGCGCGGCGGTACGTGCTGGCCGATCATTTCTTTCAGGGCGCTTTCGGTGGTTCCTTTCTGAACCATCAATACCTGATCTGCGCGTGCGCACCGGAATATCCCAACGCGGACACGGCCGCGGCGAAGCCCAGCCTCAGCGTGCTGGAAAAGGACGCCGACGGTCACTTCGAGCCGCGCTTGAAAGTGGCGACGGCGTCGCCCGCGTCGGCCCTGGACGGGCCTCCCCGATTCGTCAAGAGCGGCAACATCACGCCGGCCAATTACTTTGGCGACGGCACCTTCCACGCCGTGAATACCATGCAACCCGCCTATCAGCCGAGCGGCAATCCGCCGGCGCGCGGCGCCACGACGTTTGCCTATGCCGATCCTGGGAGCTCGACCACGCTGCCGCCGCAGAGCGGCCCGACCATCGGCGACCGGCTCAGCGCCAAAGGGGTGTCTTGGACCTGGTATTCCGGAGCCTGGGATGCGGCGCTAGCCGACGGCAGTCAGCCGGCGGATCGGGAACGGGCGGTGATCTATGCGCCGGAGACGCCCGCCGGCAATCCGGATTTCCAACCGCATCATCAGCCCTTCAACTATTACTCGCGCTTCGATCCGACGACTCACGGTGCGGAGCGCAAGGCCCATTTGCAGGACTACGATGCCCTGGTCGCGGCCATCGCCGCCGGTCAGCTACCCCAGGTGGTGTTCTACAAGCCGCAGGGCAATTTGAATCAGCACGCCGGTTACGCCTCGGTGGCCGATGGCGATGCGCACATCGCCGCTCTGGTGGCGAAGCTCCAGGCGGGGCCGCAGTGGCAGCACATGGTGATCGTGATCACTTACGACGAGTACGGCGGCGCCTGGGATCATGTGGCGCCTCCCAAAGGGGATCTGCTCGGGCCGGGCGCGCGCATCCCGGCGCTCGTGATCTCGCCGTTCGCCAAGCGCGGCATCGTCGACCATACGCCGTACGATACGGCGTCGATTCAGCGCTTGATGAACCGTCGCTTCGATCTCGAGCCGCTGCCTGGAGTCGCGCTGCGGGATCGCGAGCTCACCGCACACGGCGAACAGCCCATGGGTGATCTGACGCCGGCGCTCGATCTGGGGCGGCCGCCGTTGGAGCACGAGCCATTACGAGCGGCGGTGACGCCTTGACCGCACCCCTCGTGCCGCTGGCGTCGCGGCCGGCTACGCCCTGACTATTGAGTATTCGGAGCCGGCTGCACGGGTTGCACCGTGTCGCGCGGCTTCGGCGGCGGCGTTTGAGTGCGGGGCGGCGGAACTCCGGGCTCGGTCGCCGTGCTCGGTTTGACGCTCAGCAATTCGACCTCGAAGATCAGCAGCGAACCGGCCGGTATGCCGGGTCGCGGACTCTCATCGTAGGCAAGCTGGGGCGGGATGAATAGCTGCCATTTCGCGCCCGGCTTCATCAGCACCAGCGCCTCCTGCCAGCCTTTGATGACACCATTGATCTTGAAGGTTGCCGGCACGCCGCGCGTGTAGGAGCTATCGAACTCGCTACCGTCGAGCAACTTGCCGCGGTAGTTGACGGTCACTTCATCGGTGGCGAGTACCGCCGTAGCTTTGGCATCGCCCGCCGACAGTACCTTGTATTGCAGACCGGAGGCGGTGGTCTTGACGCCCTTCTCGTGCGCGTTGCGTTCCAGGAATTCCTGAGCGGCCGCCTTGTTGTGAGCCGCCGTCGCGACCATGATCGAATGCACGAATTCCTGGATCTGTTGCTGATCCGCGCGCGTCGAGTGCTTGCCCTGCAGGCCGTCCTTGACACCGCGTGCAATGGCGTCGGTGTCGACTTGGTTCGAAATGCCCACCGAATGCATCTGTTCGCCGAAGGTGAGTCCGAACAGATAGCTGGTCTGATCGCTCGAGGGGGTCGTCGGCGCCTGTGCCGGCACCGAGGACCCGGGATTGGGCGGCGCGGCGGCGGGCGCCTGTGCGCCGGCAAGCGGCACCGCAGACATCAATACAACGAGGCCATAGATCAGGGGTGCCGGTTGCAACGCACCGGGAAGGGTTGGCTTTTTCATGGCGCGCACGATACGCCATTCACTGTGACAAATACCAGCTGCCTGTCTGACTCATGCTGCGCCTACCGCGTGGAATTACGGCGCAGGTTCGCGCGTTCGAAGCACGGCGACGGTCAGCCGGGAGATGCACAACAACTCACCCGCCGCGTCGACGATCTCGATGCCCCAGACGTGAGTGCGTCCTCCGAGATGCACGGGCCGGGCTGTTCCCGTGACCCGGCCGCTACGCGCGGAGCGGACATGATTGGCGTTGATTTCCTGACCCACGCAGATGAATTTCGACGAGTCCACGCATAGGTTGGCGCCCACGCTGCCGAGCGTCTCGGCGAGCGCCACCGATGCGCCACCGTGCAATAAGCCGAAGGGCTGATGCGTGCGCTCGTCCACCGGCATGGTCGCGCGCAGAAAGTCCGCGCCGAGTTCGCTGAACACGATGTCCAGATGACGAATCATCGTATGTCGACTCGCGGCGTTCAGCGCGTCGAGCGTGGGTGCCGACTTCCAGATACTCACCGTGCCGTGCTCATTGCGCCATGCTCACGGGGTGTCCTCGAGCTTCGAGCCGACGCGCTTGTAGGCTTCGCGGAACGGGATGTTCTCCCGGGTCACGAGCGCGTTGGCCTCGGCCGCGGCGTGGATGCCAGGGTCCATCTCGATATTCTCCGGTTTGAATCGGACTCCGGCGAGAGCGCTCGGCAGGATATCCAAAGTCTGTTGGCAGGAATCGATGCCGCGAAACAGCGGCGGCTTGATGAGTTGCAGATCCCGGTGATAGCCCGAGCTCAACTTCTGCGTGATGTTCAGCACTTCGTTGAGCGCCGCCTGCGCCACGGCACTGCGGCCGCGCATCAACTCGAACACGTCGGGATTGCGTTTCTGCGGCATGATCGACGAGCCCGTGGTGAAGCCTGCGGGCAAGCTCACGAAGCCATACTCCTGGGTGTAGAACAGCAAGAGGTCGGCTGCGAGCCGTCCCATGTCCTGGGTCAGCAGGGTGATCTCGAACAGCAGCTGCGCCTCCGCCTTGCCGCGTGACAATTGAACGGCGGTCACCGGCTCCTGCGTCTCTGCAAATCCGAGGCTGATACGGGTCGATTCGCGGCTGATATCGAGGTTGGGCGTGCCGTAGCCCGCGGCGGAACCCAGTGGATTCTTGGCGGCGCGCCGCTGCGCGAGCGTCAAGCCCGCAGCGTCGTCGCGAATCTCGGCCGCGAAACCGCCCGCCCACAAGGCCACGGTGCTCGGCATGGCCTGTTGCATGTGGGTGTAGCCGGGTAGTGCGATCGAGCCGTCGCGCGCCGCCAGTGCATCGAGCGCCTCCGCCACCGCGATCGCGCCTGAGTGCAGCGATTGCGCGGCATCGCGCAGATACAGCCGCAGCGCGGCGAGCACTTGATCGTTGCGCGACCGACCGGCGTGCAGGCGTCCGCCGGTGGCGCCGATGCGCGCCGTCAGGCGGTTTTCGATCGCCGTCTGGCAGTCTTCTTGGTCGAGGGTGATATGCCAGTGGCCTTGGGCGTGTTCCTCGCCGATGGCCGTCAGCGCCTCACGGATCGCCGCCAGGTCCTGGGGTGTCAGCAAGCCGCGTTCGCCGAGCATGTCGGCATGCGCGATCGACGCGCGCACGTCATAGGCGACGAGCCGCTCGTCGAGCTGGTAGTCGTCGCCGGCGGTGTAGGCCAGCACTCTCTGATCGAGAGGTGCGCCCTTGTCCCAGAGCCGCGTCATCGCAGTGGCCGCCTCAAAGGTGGGCCGCGCCGAGCTGCTCCGCGGGGCTGAGCGCCTTTAAGTCCGCCACCACCAAGGTACCGGTGCCCTCATTGGTGAAAATCTCCGCGAGCAGGCTGTCCGAGGATTTGTACGTGATGACATGCACGCGCCGCACGCCGCCGCGGATGGCGTTCTCGATGGCGGCCGCTTTCGGCAGCATGCCGTCCTTGAGATTGCCGGCGTCGCGCATGCGCCGCAGGCCCTCGATATCCGTATAGGAAATCACCGTGCCGGGATCCTCGACGTTTTCGAGAATGCCCGGCGCCCCCGTGCAGAGCACCAGCTTTTCCGCGGACAAGGCGCCGCCGATGGCGGCGGCCACCGTGTCGGCATTGATATTGAGCAGCACGCCGCTCGAATCCGCCGACAAGGGGCTGACCACCGGCATCAAGCCGCTCTCCAGCAGCGTGTCGAGCACTGCGGTATTGACCGAATCGATGTCGCCGACGAATCCGTAATCCACCGTCTCGCTCGAACCCAACGACACCGGAACCGGCGGACGTTTGTGCGCACGGATCAGCCCGGCGTCCACCCCGGAGAGGCCAATGGCTTCGATGCCGAGCTCGCGGCAGATGGCGAGAATGCGGGTGTTGATGAGGCCGTTCAAAACCATCGACGTCGCATCGATGGACTGCTGATCCGTGACGCGGCGGCCGTTCACCATCCGTGTTTCGATACCCAGAGCCTTTTGCATGCTGTCGAGTTGCGGCCCGCCGCCGTGTACCAGGACGGTCTTGATCCCCACCTGGTGCAGGATCGCCACTTGTTCGATCAGGGCGCGAGTCGAGACTTCATCGTTGAAGACCTCGCCACCGGCCTTGATGATAAAAACCTTGTTCTTGTACATCCGGATGTAGGGCGCCGCGCTCATCAGGGCCAGCACGGCGACGGAAGGGTCGGGTCGAATGATCATAAATACTCCGCAACGAGGACCGTCAGGCCAACATGCGGTGCAGAACGGCCATCTGCACCACCAAACGATTCAATGCCTCGCGCTTGACGACAGCGCGCGGTCCATCCAACACTTCATCGGCCACCGCGACATTGCGGCGTACCGGTAGACAGTGCATGAGCTTGGCGTCGGGCAGCGCACCCGCGAACCAACGCTCGCGGACGCACCAGTCCGACAACCCGGCGCGCAGCCGCGCCTCCGCCTCCGCGTCACCATAGTGAGCGGCGCTGCCCCATTCCTTCGCGTACAGCACGTGGGCACCCGCCATCGCCTGCGCGCGATCGGTGGTCTCGGTCACCGAGCCGCCGCTGGCGGCGGCGGCGGCACGCGCTTTGTCCATGATCCGCGGCGGCAGCGCAAAGCCTTCCGGCCGAGCGACCACGACTTCCATGCCACGCATCGCCGCCATGTGCAGGGTTGCGGCCGGCACCGCAAAGGGCAGCGCCCGCGGGTGATTCACCCAGCTCAGGACGAACTTGGCGTGCTTCGGGATCCGCAGTTCGTCCAGGGTGCGCCAATCCGCCAGTGCCTGGCAGGGATGATTCATCGCGGATTCCATGTTGATGAGAGGCTTGTCGCAAAGCCCATCCAGCATTTTGAACAGCTTCTCGTCGATGTCGTCGTCCAAGTTCTTGAAGTCGGCGAAGGCGCGCACACCGAGGGCGTCGCAGTACGAGGCCAGTACCGGGATGCCTTCGCGGACGTGCTCGGCCGCGGCGCCGTTCATGACGGCATTGAGCCGTGTTTCGAGTTGCCAGGTGCCCTGTCCCGGCGTAATGACGAAGGAGTTGCCGCCCAGCCGCGCCATCCCGGCCTGGAACGACGACAGCGTTCGCAGCGATGAGTTAAAGAACACCAATCCCAGTATCTTGCCCGCGAGCGCGTGCGGTTGCGGCCGATCCTTGAGGGATTGCGCGAGTTCGAGCAGTTCCAGAACTTGTTCGCGGCTGAAGTCCGCGAGATCCATGAAGCGGTTCATGCGGGGATCTTCGATAGAGCGTCGCGCAATTGGTCGACGTGACCTTCATTCAGTATATAAGCCGGCAACAGACGCAGCACATTCGGGTCGCCGCTGGTGCCGGTGAGAATGCTCCGCTCCAGCAACGCCGCCTGGACTTGTTTAGCGGGGCGGGAGGTCTTGAGGCCCAGCAGGAAGCCCAAGCCCTGGGTTCCCGTGACCGGCCCAATCACGCAGCTAGAGCGGATATAAGCGGACACGTCGCGCACGTTGGCCAGCAATGACTCCGATTCGATGGTGTCGATCACCGCTTCCGCCACCGCGCAGGCCATGGGTCCACCACCGAACGTGGTGCCCATGTCGTCGTACTTGATCTGCGCCGCGACGCGCTGCGACACCAGCAGAGCGGACACCGGAAAGCCGTTGCCCAACGCCTTGGCCGTGGTGATCATGTCCGGGGTCACGCCGTAGAAGTTGGCGCCGAACGGGGCGCCCGTGCGACCCATACCGCATTGCACCTCGTCGAATATCAGCAGCGCGCCGACGGCGTCGCAGCGGTCTCGTAGGGCCTGCAGCATGGGCTTGCCAATATCGTAGGCGCCGCCGACGCCTTGCACCGGTTCGACGATCACGGCCGCCGTGTCCCGGTCGACGAACTCTTCCACCGCCGCCGGCTGGTCGCGCGGTGCGAAACTGACGTCGAAGGGACGGCGCGGAAAGCCGTACCATTTTTCGAGCGCGCCCCAGGTGACCGCACCCGCCGCCGCCGTTCTGCCGTGCCAACCCTGTTCCAGGGCCACCGCCTTGGTGCGACCGGTCATCTTGAACGCCATCTTCAAGGCGTTTTCATTGGCTTCGGCGCCGCTGTTGATCCAAAACACCGTATCCAGGCCGAGACCCACGAACTTGACCAGTCGAGCCGCGGCGCGCTCGCGAATCAGCATCGGCAGGGCATTGGTTTGAAACGCCATCTGACGTGCCTGACGCTCGAGCGCGGCCAGCCAACGAGGATGCCCGTAGCCTAAGCCCGCGACCGCATGACCGCCGTAGAAGTCCAAGATTTTGCGGCCGTCGCGCGCATGCAGCCAGACGCCGTCGCCGTGCGCAACCTCGATGGGGTATTGCGCGAACACCTGGGCGAGGTGGTTCCCCTGTGCCTGGGTGGTTGAAGTCATCGTCGGAGTTGCCGCCATCACATTGCCTCTGCGCGCGCGCTCAAGTCCAGCCGGGCGCCGGGGCAAGTAGCCCCGTGCGTTCGTCGAAACCCAGTAATCGATTCATCCATTGCAGGCCGCCGCCGGCGGCACCCTTGGTCAAATTATCCAGCACCGACATCACCGCGATGGACGAGCCGTTGGTGACCGCAGTCAAATTCGCGTAATTGCTGGTGGCCACGTCTTTGATCCGGGGCGCCGTATCGAGCACCCGCACGAAGGCGGCGCCCGCGTAGTAGTCCGTCAATGCCGCGATGGCCCGCGCGCTGCTGAGCGGTGCTTTGAGGCTGGCCTGCACCGTGACGTGGATGCCGCGCGCGAACGGACCGGAGTGCGGCACGAAATTGAATTCCGCGTCGACGCCGGTCGCCAGTTTGGCACAGGCGGCGATCTCGGGCACATGCCGGTGACTCAAAGCGCCGTAACTGTACAGATCGCTATGCCGCAGCGGGTGATGGGTACCGTCGACCGGTTTGCGGCCGGCGCCGGTGCTGCCGGTGATGCCGGTCACGAATAAACGCGTATCGGTCAAGCCCAGCGCCAGCAACGGTACGCTGGCCAGGAGCGTCGCGGTGGCGAAGCAGCCCGGATGCGCGACATGCGGTGTCGGCGACTTGGCCAGATGTTCCGGCACGGCGCAGGTGAATTCACGGATGCGTTCCGGCGCGCCGTGCGCATGCTTGTAGACCGATTCGTAGGCGTCGGCGTTCGAGTAGCGAAAGTCCGCCGATATGTCGACGCAATGCGTGGTGCAACCCGCGGCGGCCGCCGCCTTCAGCAAGCGGTCGATGATGCCCGCGGCCACGCCATGCGGGGCGGCCGAAAATAGGGCCGAGTTTGGGGTGTGTCGGATCAATGCCTCGATAGCGTCGAGCCCGCTGAAGGTGAGTTGCGGGTAGGCGTTACGCAGGTGCGGGAAGGCGGCAGCCACCGCGGTGCCCGGTTGGCTGTCGGATAAGATGCCCGCGACTTCGAGACCTGGGTGGCCTGCGATCAGCCGCAGCAACTCACCGGCCACATAGCCGGTGCCACCGAGCACGATCGCGGCAATGCGCTCACTCACTCGCCTACCACCTTCGCATGGGCGGCGTCGTGCAACCCGAGCCGCGCGATCAGGAAATCGCCGAGATCGGCGGGATTGCTGATGGCGTTGAATGCCTCTACTTTGAGCTGGTCGCGGATCAGGTCGACCCCCACCTGATTGTCGGTTGCGGGACCGGTGACCACCGCTGGCTCGATATTGAAGCGTTCACGCAGCAGCTTGATCCCACCCCAGGCTGCCACCGGGTCGTTGGCGGATAGCACGACGGCGGAGAGCGCGGCCCGAATGTCGGCTTCGCTCAGGATGGATTGCACGCCGTACGTACCCAGCAGGCCATCGCCCAGTTCGAACACGATCACATCGGGCTTACCCGCCGCCATTTCGGAGAGCATCGAGCGCGTGAGCGCGGGACCGCATTTCTCCGTGGTGGTCACGATTCCGAAATCGGTGAAGATCATGGTGCGTCGTGCGCCGGAGTCTTCGAAGGCCAGAATGTCGCGGCGCAGCGAGACACCCGTGGCCTTGAAGGCGTCCACGACGAGTCCGCGATGGCGCATGCGCGCGATGATTGCGGAGGCCGCGGCCGTCTTGCCCGCCTCCATGCACGTTCCGGCCAGTGCGACCACCGGCACGCCGCGCACGTCCAGGGCGGCGTCGTAGTCGAGCGCCTTGTAGCCCACGCGCGCGGGGACTCCGATGCGTTCGCCCAGATAAGGGAAGCTCAGGACGGTGCCAAGCACCTTGCAGTCGAAGGGCTTGCCCTTGTCCTGGGTGGCGGAGTCGCAGATACCGAGCACGCCGCCGATGTTGAGCATCTGCACCACGTCGCCGGGTTTCAGCGTCGGTGGAATGTGTCCCGAATAACCGAACAGAGCCTTACGATGGCCCAATGCGCCCACCACGATGTCGCCGCGGGATACCTTGGCCATGCGCCCGCTGGTGAGCTCCAGAGTATTGTAATTGGCCTTGCTGTTGAGAATTTCGACCACCAGCACCACGCCTTCCTCGCAGGGAATCTCCGGTGCTATGCGGATCTCATGCGACAGACCGCAGGCCTGGGTGATCGAAGCGATCTTGTGAACCACGACCGTGCGCATGTTGCTCATGATTTGCCCGATGCTGATGCGGTGGCGGTACCCGCGCGTTTGTGAAAAATCCCGGTCAGGGCCAACATTTTCGAGTAGCCCAGGGCATCGGTGGCGGTCCATTCTCCAGCGGCTTCGCCGTAGACGCCGCGCGAGGCGGCCATCAGCGAATAGGGCGATGACACGCCCTCGATGAACAGCGAGCCTGGGCGTAGCAGTACCCGCACCTCGCCGGTGACGCGCGCCTGGGAGGAGGTGAGCAAGGCTTCGATATCGCGGCACACGGGGTCCAAGTGCTGTCCCTCGTGGACCATGTCGCCATAGGGTTGGGCGACCGTTTCCTTGATGCGCGACTGCTTGCCCGTCATCACCAGTTTTTCCAGTTCCCGATGGGCGGTCAGCAGCACATCGGCCGCGGGCGCTTCGAACGCCACACGGCCCTTCGTGCCGATGACCGTGTCACCCAGATGAATGCCGCGACCGATGCCGAAGGGGCCGGCCAGGGCTTCGAGCCGTTCGATGAGGGTGACCGGCGGCAGTAGGGCGCCGTCCAGGCTGCTCGGAATTCCCGCCGTGAATCCCAGCGTATGCCGTTCCGGCGCCCGTGGTTGGGAGAAGGCGTCCTTGGACAGCACCCAGGCGTCATCGGGGATGCTGCCGTTCGAGGTCAACGTCTCCTTGCCGCCGATGGTGACGCCCCATAGACCCCGATTCACGGAATAGGCGCCGCCAAACGGCGGTATGGGTAGCTTGTGTTCTTCGAGATACTTGAGTTGCTCCGGCCGTTTGAAGGCGCGATCGCGCACCGGCGCGATGATCTCGAGGTCGGGCGCCAGCGTGCGCAATGCCACTTCGAAGCGGACCTGATCGTTGCCCGCGGCGGTGCAACCGTGCGCGACCATGCTGGTTTTGAGGGTGAGCGCCATTTGGGCGATGGTCTGCGCCTGCAGCACCCGCTCGGCACCCACGCACAGCGGGTACAGTCCGCCGCGGCGAATGTTGCCCATGATGAGGAATTTGAGAACCTGGTCGAAGTAGGCGGCGCGCGCATCGACCAAGTGGTGCTCGATCGCGCCGAGCGCCCGCGAACGCTCTTCTAGGCTGCGCGCGGCGGCGGCGTCGATGCCGCCGGTATCGACGCAGACGGTGATGACCGGGCGCTGATAGGTATCCTTTAGCCAGGGCACGCAGAACGACGTGTCCAAACCGCCGGAAAACGCCAAAAGAATGGGCTCGCCGCCCTTCAGGGTAGTCGCTGTCATAGAGTTAACGTCCGAAAATGGCGCGGAGGCGCTGCCGAAGCTTGGTTTGTTCGTTGGCGCCGGCGGTGGCGATGAAAATGGTGTCGTCACCCGAGATGGTACCCACCACTTCGGGCCAGCGGGCGGTGTCGATGGCCACCGCCACGCTCTGCGCGGACCCGACCGCGGTTTTCAATACCGTGAGGTTGTTGCCCGCGGTGAATTGCGCGTGGACGAATTGCTTGAGCGTTGAGAAATCGCGCAGCGGTGGGGTGATGTCCGGCAGCACGTAGCGGTCGCCCAATTTGGCCACACCCAGCTCGCGCAGGTCGCGGCTCACGCTGGATTGCGTCGCCACGTGCCCATGCTTGCGCAGCATGGCAACCAGCTCCGACTGACGGCCGACGACCTGTTCGCGAATGATCTTCGCGAGCGTCGTGCGGCGCGCCGGCGCGCTGGCATTTTCAGTGTCGGTACGAAGCATGCGGGATGCCGTGGGTGAGGTATTGCATAAATTCGCGCGGAGTTTGCATAAAAATGCAGTCGCTGTCAACGACGAATGTGTCGTAATTTCCATGCGGTGGGCAGCTGCCGATCCAACTCATCGGCGCGGCAGTAGGCGCATCAGGAGTCAGACGAGTCGCTGATGCGGTAACCTATGGGCATGTCGCTCGAAACCATCGAAGTAGAGACTGGACCGGAGGTGGACGCCGCGGTCATCTGGCTGCACGGCCTGGGCGCCGATGGCCATGACTTCGAACCGGTCGTTCCCGAATTGGTTGGGCGCGGCGAACGCGCCTGGCGTTTCGTGTTTCCACACGCGCCGCAGCGCCCGGTCACGCTCAACGGGGGCATGCGGATGCGCGCCTGGTACGACATCATTGGCTTGGACCGCAAGGCCCAGGAAGACGAGGCCGGATTCAAACAGAGCCAGCGGTCGATCGACGAGTTGATCGCCAAGGAGCGGGCGCGCGGCATTCCGGCGGCTCGTATCGTCCTTGCCGGATTCTCGCAAGGTGGGGCGGTATCCCTCTATACGGCACCGCGCTATCCCGAGCGTCTCGCGGGGGTGATGGCCTTGTCCACCTACTTACCACTCCCGCGGCTGCTGCACGCCGAGCGTGTGCCGGCGAACGATGGCACCCCCATTTTCATGGCCCATGGTCTAGCCGACGGCGTGTTGCCATTGTCCATGGGAATCGAGTCGCGCGACCTGTTGGGGGCCGCCGGCTTTCCGGTGGAATGGCACCAATATCCCATGGCGCATTCGGTGTGCGCGGCGGAAATCGCCGATATCCGGAATTTCCTGCTGCGGGTTCTGCCTTAGGACTCCCGTGACAAGTTTGGCCACCGGCGCTAATCTCACGGTAAGGCATAGGGCATGTGACGAGGCGATCATCATGGCATCGATTGTTCCACCCGCAACTCGGTCGACAGCGAGCATTTCCCTGCAGCATCTGAGCACCGCGGCGGCCGAGGCCGCGGCGAGCGCCGAAGCCGCAAAGAAACGCGTCCGAGCCGCCAAGGCCGAGTTGAAAAAAGCCCGCAAACTATCCAAGACCGCGAAGAAGGCTGCCAAGCTGGCACGGAAGAAAGTCGAGGCAGCGAGCGCCGCGAAACCAACCGCCGGACGGGTCAAATCGTTGGTTAAAGCCGTCAACGCCGACAAAACGGTCAAAGCTGGCAAGGCGGACAAGGCTGAAAAGGCAGTAAAGACTGAAAAGGCGGTAAAGACGCCCAAGCCGCTCAAGTTGAAGTCTACTGGGGCGAAAAAACGCTCCGTTCCGAACAGTAAGCCGGTAGAGCCGGCGCTGCCGGCCGCACAGGTCGCCAAGGCGGTCATCGCGAGAATGCCCGCCGCCAAGCCAAAAACGCCGCAGGCTGTCGCGGCGACCACAACCGCTATTCCCGCGCCTGCCGCCGGCAAGGAAACCACTCCGCCCGTTCCCGCGGCGGCCACCGCCGCCGAGAAGTCCGCGGTTACGGATACGCCACGGTCGCACTAGTGTTTCGGCACAGTGATTTTGAAAGATTGAATTGACGCTTGCTTGAGTCGCCAGACGGCACAGAAAAAGATCTGGATGGGCGGGTATCCGGACCATGTGAAAAATTCCGATTCACTATGTCGAGGCACCAGGCGATACCGGTTGGACCCTACCATGGCCTCAGGTTGTCACCGCATTCGGAAACAGCGTCGCAATCAGTATCATCAGGAATAGCAGCGCCAGAAAGCCGATTATCTGCCCTAGAACCCACACCGCGAAGGCTTTGCGGATCGCAACCGCCTGGATTTCGCTCAATCCCATGACCTGGATGACGACGCTCCACGCCGTCAAAAACACGTAGGCGACGAACTGTGCGTTCAGGAGCAATGCGATGAAGCCCTCCGTGTCAGGATGCGGGGTCTGCTCGAAAGTGGCCTCGCCCGCGAGCAGGGCGGTGAATACCCACGCCACCAGTGAGGCGACCATGGGCACACTACCGTATGCGAGGACATGGATCACCTGATTGCGATTCGACGTCTTTCCCGCGCGCGAGCCGAGTCGCGTGTAGATCGCACCCATGAAAAAAAGACTCGCTACCCCTGCGATGCTGCCCATCAACAGCGCCTTGCCGAAGATCTCCGCGATGCTGCTGACTGCCCCCGCATTTTGCGCGCGGCTCAACGCCAGCCAGCCGACGATACCTTGCGCGGCGCCGAGCAAGTAGTCGCCGCGGCCGACGGGTCGCGACGCCAGTTCGCGAAACACGCGACGCGGACGCAGCCACACATCGTGAAGAGGTCTAATGGGATCTATGGGTAGCACGAGCGCAGCCTACGCAATCCATGCGGCCGACTCCAGCATAACGCGCAGATGACAGCGGACTTTTTCGGGGCTACTCTCAGTATGAGTAGCCGTAAGACCGCGAGGAGAACAGTGATCATGGCAAAGAAGAAGAGTAAAGCGAAGAAGAAGCGTCCTGTGGCGAAGACCAAGCGCACGGTCGTGAAGAAGGTATCGAAGAAGAAGGTTGCGAAGAAGGCGACCAAGCCATCGGCAGCCAAGAAGAAGAGCCCGGTGGCCAAGAAGGCCGTAAAGAAGACCGCGAAGAAAACCGCGAAGAAAACGATCGTCAAGAAAAAGGTGGCGAAGCGTAAGGCACCGAAGCTCAAGAGCGTCGCACCGTTGGTGCCCCCCGTGGTGGAATCGCCGCCCGCGGCGGAGTACGAGTCCGTGCCTTCGCCAGCGTCTGCCGAGGTGGATGGCCCCACCCCGTAAGACTTAGGTCACGATGGGTCACGCGCGCACCAGTCCCTATAAGAGGGCGCGCGCCGTGATTGTTTGGAAAAATGTGGCCCAAGCTGCGGGCGCCCCGGTAAATCGAGGCGACGATCGGCTGCGCAGGGATGATATTTGCTGCAAGGCGGGATATGCTCGTGCCGGCAGCCTTTCTGACCGCAAATTTATCGTCAACCACCCGTCGGCAGGCAGGCTGCGGTAACTCTGGTTGCGGTCACTCTGACTGCGTCGTTAACTCAAAAAATACGGTTGTCGATATGCCATCGCCGCACTACTACCTCCTCACGCTCTGCCTATCGTTTGCGTTGCTCACGTCGGGCTGCGTGATCGTTCCCGATCAGCGACACTATGCGGGCGGTGTGGTGATGGTGGCGCCGCCCGCGCCGCGTGAGGAACTCGTCGGCGTGGCTCCCGAACCGGGTGACGTGTGGTTGAGTGGGTATTGGTCCTGGGTCGGTGACCGTCATGCATGGGTGCCCGGACATTGGGCACCACCTCGCCCTGGCCGCCACTGGGTGCCGCATCAGTGGGTCCGGCAGGGCGACGGCTGGCGATTGAGGCCCGGTCATTGGGAGCGGCGTTAGCAGCCGGTCTGACTCACGATGCGTCTACCGCGGCCAGGCCGTGGTCGAGTGAAAGTCGCTCAACGGGCGCTCGCTCGCGGCATTGAACCAATGCTCGATCAAGCGAAAGGAAATAGAGGTGTTGGGTGGTAGAGCCGGCGTGCCGGAGGCGATGTCGGCGCGCGTGAACCAGCGGACGTCTTCGAGTTCGTTGTCCCGTCGCGCCGCCTCGAGACCGACCGCATGGGCTGTGAAACCCAGCATCAGGGAGGACGGAAATGGCCATGGCTGGGAGGAGTGATACTCTATGTTATCGACCGCAACCCCCGTCTCCTCCAGTACTTCGCGCGCCACCGCATCCTCGAGCGATTCACCCGGCTCGACGAATCCCGCGATCGTCGAATAGCGTCCCACGGGCCAGGATGCCTGGCGGCCCAGTAAGGCGCGGGGTCCATCCGTGATGAGGACGATGATGGCCGGGTCCAGACGTGGAAAGTGTTCGTGACGGCAGGCCGGATTGGTGCAGACGAACACGTGGCCGCCCTTGACAGCCGACATCCTCGTTCCGCAACTTCCGCAAAAGCGGTTTCTCCCCCTCCAGGAGATCAATGCGCGGGCGTATCCCAATATTCCCGCTTCGTCCGGCGGCAGCATCGAGGCGACGAAGCGTAGATCTTCGAAGCGCGCGCCTTCGGACACTTGCGGTTCCTCCACCGAGTCGAACTCGTAGGCGAAAATTCCCGCTCCGTCCACATGCCCGAGTAGGATCAGGTCGTCGATTCCCCGCCGCTCGACGGGGACCGCATCGAGTTCGATGAACGCCGCCCTGGGCCCGTCTCCGGGGGCCAGTAAACTTCTTGAATTCCAAACCGGAACCACGCGGCTGCGCCGATCGGCAAGCGCATCCGCGAACCAATCCGGATCCGCGCGCCGGTGAGACTCTCTGTCCAGGTAGGGGCCGGCAAATACATTCCTAGTCTGCATGACCGGATTCTAGCAGCCTGTCTGACTCATGGGCGCCGTCACGAGGGCCGTCCGTATCGGGCGTGCACGGAGCTCAAGGACTGCGTAGCGCAATAGGCCTCGGCAAGCGGATTGTGGCCGTCATTTCGCGAGTACGATAGGCGCGGGCGTGCCGACCTCCGCGGTCAATCCGGACGATTCGCAATTGCCGCAGGTCAGTCGTCGTGCGGACAGCAAGTCGCGCAGGCGCACACCACCGCAGACCTCACAGCGGCCGACCGCCAGTTCGTCACGCCGCGACAGTGCGAGCAGCAGGAACCAGGCGTGTTCGAACGAGATATTCACCGGCGCGTGAAACTCCAGATAGGAATCGTATGCCTGGCATAGCAATGTGCCCGATTCGAGAGAGCCGACCCGATAACGCGATTCCACACCCCACTGCGAGCCGGCCAGCAGGCCGTAGACGACGAATAGACTCGCCAATTGGGCCGCCTGGAAATTCAGCTCGGCGTTACGAAAGAAAAACGCCGCTTGCCGCGGCGATTTGCCGCGGTGTCTGAGTACATGCTGCGCTTCGTGGTTCATGACGTAGCTTCGATACAGCTTGCGTATGCGGTCGTCGCTGAGCCCGGTCCACTGCCGGATCGTGTAGGTGCGCGCCTCGTGACGAATCAACCGCAAAGCGAGATCCAGACGTTGTCGGTCGCGGGTATATCTATCGTCGGACACTCTCATCGGCGGCTCCTTCAAGTGGCGTAATCGGTATGTTTTCGAGCATAAAATAATTTGACAGAAATTAATCACAAAGTTAGCGTATCTGCCAAGAGCTTGTTGCATGCGATACGCGCCGTGTTCGTGGCGAAATGCAAAGACGCGTCGATCCAAATGATTTGGTCAACGAATGGAGGCGAAGATGCCTGAAGTAGCTGTCGGAAGTTGGAGCCGGGACCCGCAAGTGCCGCTTGAGATGCTGGAATCTCTACGCGGACTGAATCATCGCTTTCTGGACCTGCTGGCGACACGGACCAGCGAGTGGCGTACCTCACCTCGTGCGGGCGTGCCCGTCGAGCTGGCGGCCCGGGTCGCGCCGTTGTCGACGGTTCAGAAGGGAGCCATCGCCACGTGTCCCTACGCGTTATTCGATCTGCGCTTTCACGAAGACGAGTATTGGCTGAATCGGCTGCAAGCGGCGGGTCAGTGGCACATCCACGATGAGGCGGGGCGGGATGACGGTACGTCCGACTTCGTGAGACTGGCGCTGTTCTTCGCATGGCATGTCGCGTCGACCACGAAGTTCGCGGCGCGACTGCTGCTGGGTATGAACGAAGCGACGTCGGCCGCATTCCGCGGCATCACCATCGACTGCATTCCAGCGCTGTGCGCCACGGAAGCGATGCATCTGGCGCCGCGATGGAGCGACCGTCCCACCTACTGGGATGCGCTGACCCGAGCGGCGGCGCGGCCGAACCCGGCCGTATTGCGACGTGTCCAGCTGTCGGGGCTGCAGCTGGCCGCCGCGGTGCACTTGAGTTAGAGCCGGGTTGCGGCATGAGCCTTCAGGGGTTTAGTCTACGGCGCTCCTATGCAAGCCCTCGTCCTCCGCCAACTCACCAAGACCTACAAAAACGGCATCGCAGCGCTCAAAGGCGTCGATCTCGAGGTCGCGGAAGGCGATTTCTTCGCCTTGCTGGGTCCGAATGGAGCCGGCAAGACCACGGCCATCGGCATCGTCACCTCCTTGGTCAACAAGACCGGCGGCGTCGTGGAGGTGTTCGGTCACGACATCGACCGCGAGTTGGAGGCGGCCAAGTCCTGCATCGGCATCGTACCGCAGGAGATCAATTTCAACATGTTCGAGTCGGTGTTCACGATCGTCGTGAACATGGCCGGGTTCTACGGCATTCCTCGACCGCTGGCGAAACAGCGGGCGGAGAAATACCTGAAGCAATTACAGTTGTGGGAACGCCGCCACTCGATCGCGCGCTCGCTGTCGGGCGGCATGAAGCGGCGCCTGATGATCGCACGCGCCCTCATGCACGAGCCGCAGTTATTGATACTCGACGAACCGACCGCCGGAGTGGATATTGAGATCCGCCGTTCCATGTGGGAATTCCTGCGCAATATCAACGAGCAGGGGACCACCATCATCCTGACCACACACTATCTGGAAGAGGCGGAAAATCTCTGTCGCAACGTCGCCATCATCGAGGGCGGTCGCATCATCGAGCGCGACTCCATGGCCAACGTGCTGCGTAAGCTGCAGACGGAGATTTTCGTGTTCAACCTCAAGGACTCCCTCGCTGCGCCGCCGCTGTTATCGGGTTTTCCCGCACAACTCTCCGATGACCACACGCTCGAGATCGAAGTGTCGAAGGGGCAGAGCTTGAACGATATTTTCGCGCAGCTTTCGGCTCGAGGAATTGAAGTGAACAGCATGCGCAACAAGGTCAACCGACTGGAGGAGCTGTTCATTCGTTTGGTGGACGTCAGCGCCCGCGCTGGCGCGAAGGTTTCGTAGACCGTGGCCGCCTCGCGTGCCCGTGCCGAGTGGGTGGGTTTTACCACCATCATCATTCGCGAGTTCAATCGCATCGTGCGCATTTGGGGGCAGACCATCGTGCCGCCGGTGGTGACGGCAACGCTGTACTTCGTCATTTTCGGCAGCCTCATCGGCAGGCGGGTGGGTCAGGTCGGCGGCTACGACTACATGCAGTTCATCGCGCCCGGACTCATCATGATGACCGTGATCACCAATTCCTATGGGAACGTCGTGTCATCGTTTTTCGGCGCGAAATTCGGCAAACATTTGGAAGAGCTGCTGGTGTCGCCACTGCCGAACTGGTTGATTTTGATCGGATATATCGCCGGCGGTATGCTGCGCGGCTTTCTGGTCGGCGCCGTGGTGACCGTGGTCGCCTTCTTGTTCACGCATTTCGCCATCCTGCACCTCTTCGCGGTGCTGTCCGCGGTGGTGTTGACGAGCATCGTGTTCGCGCTCGGCGGGTTTATCAATGCGCTGTTCGCGAAGAATTTCGATCAGATTTCATGGTTTCCCACCTTCGTACTCGCGCCTCTCACCTATCTAGGCGGGGTTTTCTATTCGGTCACGATGCTGCCTCCGTGGGCCAAGGTGGTCTCGCATGCCAATCCGATACTTTATATGGTCAGCGCCTTCCGTTATGGCTTTCTCGGCACATCCGACGTCGATCTGCGTCTGGCCTATGGGATCATGATATCAGCGGTCGTGCTGATGTTCGCGCTGGCATTGACCCTGATGAACAGAGGCGTCGGTATCCGCGAGTGAGAGGCAGATCCCGAGGTTCGAGGCGTTGACCGGCCGCCGTAGTCGTGTATCGTGCCGGGCGAAGTCATGGATATTTTGAAGGAGAGACTGATGACCGATGAAAAGCAGCAAAAGTTCACGGCCAAAGTGCGCCGCGGTCTGGTGTGGGTACACACAGTCGCCAAAGCTGAACTGGACAAGAAGAAGGCCGAGGCTACCGGAGTGAGAATCGAAGGGTTCACCGCCAGCGAACTGGCGGACGTGGAGTCCGCACTGACCTGGATTGCGCAAAACAAAGAATCGCAGAGTTCGGAGCCCGCTTAAAGATCCGGTGGATTCGCGGCGCTATCATGTGTGCACTGCCGCGAATCCGCCTCGAGGGTGTTGTTGCACCGACCGTTGAGCTGCTGACGCTAAAGGGACTTCGTTAAACTATTCACATGGCCCGAAAACGTGCACTAGTCGTTGACGATTCGAAGTCCGCGCGCGTGATCTTGAGCCGCATGCTCGAGAAGTACGACATCGAAGTGGAAATGGCGGAGTCGGCCGAGCAGGCCATCGAGTACCTCAACCATAATCGGCCGGACGCGATTTTCATGGACCATCTCATGCCTGGGATGGATGGGCTGCAGGCCGTGCAGGTCATCAAGAGCAACCCGCAGACGGCGATGATCCCGATCATGATGTACACGTCGCAGGAAGGGGAACTGTACGTCGGGCAGGCGCGTGCCTTGGGGGCCATGGGCGTATTGCCCAAGCAGGTGCGGCCGGTGGACGTATCGAAGGTCTTGTACGAATTGCACTTGCTGCCGGACCGGCGCGACATGGCAGAACCCGCATTACTCCCCGTGGAACTCGATCCGGAGACCGCTACCGCCCCCGCCTCTGAGGTGCGGCCGGCGGCGCCCGATTGGACGCGCCGGATCGAGGCGGCGGTGAAAGAGCAGTCCGTCGACTTGCGGCGCTTCATCGTGGCGAGCTTGGATAGCTTCGCGTCGCGGATCGTCAGCGACTTGCGCGACGTGGCCCCCGCGCCGGCGGTGGAGCTGCCGCCCGTTGTCCCGCAGCCGCGCATTTGGCCGTGGATCGCCACGCTCCTGGTATTCGCCGGTGCCGCCGTGGTTTGTGCGGTGTTCTGGGCGTTGAGCCGGGAAGATCTGACCAAGACCCATGCCGAGATCGCGGCCCTTACCTCGACCAATGCCGAACTGCGTCAGGCCCGAGACGAGATCATTGCGACGAACAAGGACTTGGCCGCCGCGCTGGAGGCGAGCGCCGCCAGCTCGGCAGCTGCCTTGGTGGGGACCCCGGGGGCGGTTGCGGGCCGCGTCGAGTCGGTACCCTACGGCGAGATCCCATTCGATCGAAGCCGGCTCGAGGTGTTGCGCGACCTGCTGGCCAAACTGGAAACTCAGAATTTTCACGGCGTGGTAAAAATTACCAGCGCGGAGGGGCTGTTCTGCCTCAGCGGTAACTCAACGGATGGTTTTACACCGGCGAGCCCGAATTTGCCGGTGAGCAAGTGTGATGTCATCGGCAACCCTTTCGGTGAGTCGCTCACGGGTCAGCAACGCCAATCGTTGGCTTTCGCCAATCTGATCGCGGGAGTACGTCAGCGCACCGCGGGCGCCATCAGTGTCGTGATCGAGAATGTCGGCACCACGCGCAGCGCCGTGCCCTACCCGCCGCGAAACGAGGTGCTCACGGCCGGTGAATGGAATCGCGCCGCGGCCGCCAACAATAGGGTCGAGTTTTCCGCGGAAGCCAGTCCTTAGAAACCAGTCCCTAGGTCCCTAGCAGTCCGCTAGAACGATATCCTGAAGAACAACTCGGGTCCGTTGGTGTTGAATTGGAAAGTCCCCGGCTGCGTCGACTGGGCGGACGTGAGATGGGCTTTGATGTCCGTATATCCTAGTCCAAAGGAGACGTTCGGACGAAAGCGATACAATCCTTCGAAGTCGTAAATCCCCAACGATCCGCTAAGATTATTGACGTGGACGTTGAGGTATTGACCACGGGCGTCCACGTAGAACCGCTCGCTGATGACCCAGGTACCATCGAGGCCCACCGTCGGAACCGGCCCTGCCTGATCCTCGTCTTGAACGACGTGCCGGGTTTGCGTCTGCACCTTGGCGCTGACGGAAATATCCGTGGCATGCACGCCCACCATGGCCGCAAGTTCGACCGTCTCGCTGTGCCAAAAGGAATACTCGTAAGAGATGCCGAAGGTACGAATGCTCAGATGCGTTTGTAGCGGGTCATCCGGCAGGAAGGTCACGTCACGGAATACGATCGGCGTCGCACCGACCGTGCTGTTGCCGCTCCGGTCGAGCGTGAAGTAGTCGAAGCCCAAGCGCTGCCGGGTGTCGACACGCACCAAGGCTTGGAATTTCGGTTCCCAATCCGATTTGCTCAGACCGAACTCGTCTTCTCCGCTGATGCTGGTCCCCGTCACCCCCTCGCTGCCGTCCACTTGCAACGTGGTCGAGGACGACAGATGCTCGACACCGAGCGAAATACGCACGCGCTCGTCCGTGGGGCTGAAGTAGTCATCGGCCAGCACAGGCTGCGCGAAGCTCCCGACCGCGGCAAGTAACGTCAGAGAGGCGATTTTCGTGGGGTTCATCAGGTACTCCAACTCAATTTCGGCAGTCTAGCCTGTCTGACTCATGATGCGTCTACCGCCGGCGTCCCACCGCGGCATCTTTCCGCGGCAATTTCATGCCTATAACGCCCGCGACTATGAACTCGACAATCCGCTCGCGCCGGCTCGCCTGGCCGCTCGTGTGCGTACTTACACTATTTGATCCATGCTCTGATGTGACGGGCTTGGCGTCGCCGACAGACGAGCAAAATCGCAGTAGAATGGTCATCAGAATCTAAACCGCGAGGCGGACGAATAAGAATGGGCAGACATAAAATCTTTCTGAGCGTTTGGTGTGGATTGGCGCTGATCCTGTCCGCGTGTAGCCGGCAAGAAAGCGATTGGCAGAAAGCGCGCGAGACCAACACCGCCGAGTCCTATGAGCAGTTCCTGAAGAAATATCCCACCGGCGATTTCACGGCCCAGGCCCAGGCGCGGGTCAAGGAATTGTACGAAGAGAGAGACTGGCAAAAAGCGCGCGATCTCGATACACCGGAAGCCTATCGGGCCTTCTTGAAGCAATACCCGGAAGGCAAATGGACCGAGGAAGCACGCATCCGGGTCGAGAACTTCACACTGGCGCAGGCTCCGGGGACCGGCTCTTCCGCGCCCGGCGGAGCCGATCCGGGTGCTGCGCCGCCGGATGTGGCCGAAGTACCGGGCACCGCGGCGGTCGGCTCGCCCGCCACCGAGTCCGCAAGTCCTACTCCGGCCAACGAGACGCCGCCGACTCCGGTTCCCGCCATGCACGGCGCTAATGCCGCAACCAAGCCCGCGATGAAGGCGGCTCCGACTGCCGTCACCAAGGCGGCATCGGGGACGTACGCGGTGCAATTGGGCGCATTCAAGTCGGGTGCGCAGGCCGCGCACCGGCGCTGGACTCACTTGGAAAAGGAGTATCCGGCGTTGCTGGCGGGCCTGTCCTCCAAGGTGGTGCCCAAGAAGACCGCGGCGGGGAATCTCTACCGGTTGCAGGCAGTCGGGTTGACGGAAAAGCATGCCCGGTCGATCTGCAGTGACCTCCAGGCCAAATCGCAACCCTGCCTCGTGGTGCCGCCTGCCTGATCGAGCATAGTAGCCGTTTTGACGCATGATGGGCCTACTACGGCCATCCCACTGCGGCATGCGTTCCTCATCGCGGGAGGTTGCCGCAAGGTGTGTCCTCACTGCTGCCTGATGGTCATTCTTCGATGCCCAATTGATGCAATATGAAGGTGTACTCCATGGCGGTTTCGCGATAGCGTTGAAACCGTCCCGCCTTGCCGCCGTGTCCCGCATCCATATCGACGTGCAGCAACAGCACATTATCGTCCGTCTTCAATGAGCGCAGTTTAGCCACCCACTTGGCGGGTTCGTAGTACTGCACCTGGCTGTCCCACAATCCGGTCGTGACCAGCATGGCGGGGTAGGCCTGCGCGCGCACGTTGTCGTAGGGCGAGTAGGACAGCATATAGTCGTAATACCTCTTGTCCGCCGGATCGCCCCACTCGTCATATTCATTCGTGGTGAGCGGAATGCTGTCGTCCAGCATGGTCGTCACGGCATCGACGAACGGCACCTGGGCGACGATCCCGCGATAATCGCCCGGGCTCATGTTGGCGATGGCACCCATCAGCAATCCGCCGGCGCTGCCGCCCATGGCGAATACCTTGTCCTTGGCGGCATAGCCCTGCGCCACCAGGAAGCGAGTGACGTCGATAAAGTCGGTGAAGGAATTTTTCTTGCGGAGCAATCGCCCGTCGTCGTACCAAGACCGGCCCAATTCCTGGCCGCCGCGGATGTGCGCGATCGCGTAGACGAAGCCGCGGTCGATCAGGCTGAAGCGCGCCGAGGCGAACCCTGGATCCATCGAGAGCCCGTAAGATCCATACGCATATTGCAGCAGAGGTGCCGAGCCATCGCGGCGGAAGTCGCTCCGGTACAGCAGCGACACGGGTATGCGCTTGCCGTCCCGGCTGGGTGCGAACAGAAATTCCGTGCGGTATCGGGACGAATCGAAGCCGCCCAACACCGGATCGCGCTTCAGCAGTGTCCGCTCGCCCGTGCGCATGTTGTAGTCATACACCGTGGTCGGCGTCGCCAGTGAGGAGCACGTGTAGCGCAGCAGTTCCGACTCAAGCTCAGGATTGGCCGATATGGACATGCTATAGGCCGGTTCGTCGCTGGCAATGAAAAATTGGGTGGCGCCGGGCGGTGTCAACGGTTGGACCGCGAGTTTGCGCAGACCATCGCGGCGCACGCACAGCACGAGAAAGTTCTTGAATACGTCGAACTCCTCGATGAAGGTGTCGTCCCGATGCGGAATCAGGTCCTGCCAATTGTCGAGCGAGCCTTCCGCGCCGATCGCAACCGACATCAAGCGGAAATTGCGCGCCTGCCAATTGGTGCGAACGATGAAGCGATCGTCGAGATGCTCGACCTCATACTCGTGCTCGCTTTGGCGTGGCAGGAACACCTTGAACGATAGCGTGGGATCGCTGGTTTCCGCGTAGTGCCACTCCGAGGTCAGTGTGCCTTCCATGTGCAGGAAGATGAAGCGCTCGGATTTGGATTTGGACACCCCGGTGTAGAGAGTCTTGTCCTTCTGTTCGAAGACCAAGGGATCCAAGCGGGGATCCGTGCCCAGCACGTGCTTCCTGACATATAGGCTCAGCAGCGTCTCCGGATCCTTCTCGACGTAGACGAGCGTCTTGTTGTCGTTCGCCCAGGCCATATCGGGCTCAACGTCGGCGATCGCCTCGGGCAGCATCTCCCCGGTGATGAGATTCTTGAACCGCAGCCGGTACTGCCGCCGACCCACGGTGTCTTCGCAGAATGCCAGCCATTCAGAGTTCGGGGAAATGTCGAGCTCGCCGATCTGGTAGTAGTCATGACCCGCGCTCAGTTCGTTGGCGTTCAGCATGACCTGTTCCGGTGCCTCGAGCGTACCCTTGCGGCGGGCAAAAATAGGGTGCTCCCGTCCCGGTTCGAAGCGGATGTAGTACCAGTAGCCGTTCTTGAGGTACGGTACCGTGGAATCGTCCTGTTTGAGCCGCGCAACGATCTCCCCGTAGACCTTCTCCTCCAAGGGTTTGGCGGGAGCACGATGCTCTGCGTAATAGGTGTTCTCGGCGGCCAGGTAGGCCAGCACCTCGGGACTCTTACGTTCGTCGTCCCGCAACCAATAGTAAGGGTCCGAACGTTCGCCGTGCGGTGACTCCACCGTGTGTGCAGTCGAAGAGGCGATCGGGGGCTTGATTCGCGATTCGTGCATGACTCTTGTCCTAGAAGGAGGCCGGAGTATAGTCAATCGAACTAGAGCTGCCGGTGCACGGCGTCAATGTTCGGACATCGGGGGGGCGTATGCGGACCGTAAATCAGTTACTCAAGGCCAAGGGGAGCCAGGTGTTCTCCGTTACCTCCGCGGATTCGGTCTTGCACTCGATCGAGATGATGGCTACCCGGCATGTCGGGGCGCTCCTGGTGATGAACCAAGGATCGCTGCTCGGGATCATCTCGGAGCGGGATTATGCCCGTAAGGTGATTCTGAAAAACCGTTCCTCTCATGATACCGCCGTCGCCGACATCATGACCTCTCCCGCCGTCACCGTAACCCCGCAGGATACCGTGCACCACTGCATGGAGCTCATGACGGAGGGTCGCTTCCGCCATTTGCCCGTGGTCGAAGGCGGTCGAGTGGTCGGCATGCTGTCGATCGGTGATCTCGTCAAGGCGGTCATAGAGGAGCAAAGCCAGAAAATCGAGCAATTGGAACGCTATATCGCCGGTTGAAGCTGCCGGTTGACGACGTTGGCGACCTAGGTATCATGACGTCCATACATCGGCGCGCCCAACGGCGTTTGCCCCAAGGCGCACAGCCCTTTACTTGAGCGCCCCGAACCGATTTAAGTGATTGTTTCCTAAGGTTCTGCGGATCGTCCGCGGGGCGCATCTCGTTGTGGGCCTCTGTTATGTCGAATAATGAAATCTCAAGCCCGGCGATGGGAGGCCGGCGCTGCGGCGCTGCGGCGGACCTGCCTGCGGCTACCCATTTGGACGGCGCGGATCCGCGGGCGGGCGACTGGGGCCTGTATCGGTCCGCGTACGAACGGGATTCCTGCGGCTTCGGCTTGATCGCGAGTCTCGACGATCAGGCCACCCACTGGGTGGTCGAAACCGCCATCAGCTCGCTCAACCGGCTGACCCATCGCGGTGCGATCGCCGCCGATGGCAAGACCGGGGATGGCTGCGGGCTGTTGATCAAGATGCCGACGCGATTCCTGCGCGCCGTGGCGGAAGAGGCAGGGTTCACCGTGGGCACCCTATTCGCCGCCGGCTTGGTATTCCTGGATCGTGACCCCGTCAAGGCCGACCATGCGCGCCGGACGCTCACCGAACAGATCGAGCGCGAGAAGTTGCGGGTGGCCGGCTTTCGGCTGTTACCCACCGACCCCGCCGCCTGCGGCTCGGAGGCCTTGAAGACGCTGCCCACCATCGTGCAGGTATTCGTCACCGGGGGCGTCGGCGTCGACGAACCGACACTAAACCGCAAGCTGTACATGGCGCGTCGCCGCACCGAGAAACTCTTGGAAGCCAGCGATCCGGTGTTTTACATCCCGTCGTTATCGGCGAGTACCATCGTCTACAAGGGCATGGTGATGCCGCAGTTCCTGGCGGAGTTCTATCCGGATCTCAAGGATCCTCGCATGGAGGCCTCGGCGGTCGTTTTCCACCAGCGCTTCTCCACGAATACCCTGCCGCAGTGGCGGCTCGCGCATCCCTATCGGTACCTGGCGCACAACGGCGAGATCAATACCGTGCAGGGCAACCGCAGTTGGGCGGTAGCCCGCGGCCCGTTGTTTCGCTCGCCGGTGCTGCCCGATCTCAGCGATGTGCTGCCGGTGGTTTCTTTGACCGGGTCGGACTCTCAGTCCCTCGATAACATGCTCGAACTGCTGCTGGTGGGCGGGCTGGATCCGATGCATGCGTTGCGCATTCTGGTGCCGCCGGCCTGGCAGTCGGTCGATATGATCGACCCGGACCTCAAGGCTTTTTACGAGTACTACGCCACTCATATGGAACCCTGGGATGGGCCCGCCGGCATCGTGGTCACGGATGGCCGCTATGCCTGTTGCACCTTGGACCGCAACGGCCTGCGCCCGGCGCGCTGGGTCATCACCAAGAACCGCCACATCACCATCGCCTCCGAAGCCGGCGTATGGGATTACCTGCCGGAAGACGTGGTGCGTAAGGGCAAACTCGGGCCCGGCGAGATCCTGGCGCTCGATCTGCAAACCTCCGAGCTGATGGACACCAAGCAGGTGGACGATCTATTGAAGAGCCGGCACCCGTACAAGGTGTGGCTCAAGAAGGGCGTGCGCTACCTGCAAACCGACCTCATCGATCCACGCTTGGCCGCCGAACCCTTCGATCGCGACAAGCTGGCGCTGTTTCAGAAGATGTACAACGTCTCGGCCGAGGAGCGGGATGACATCATCCGTGTGCTGGCCGAGGACGAAAGCGAGGCGGTGGGCTCCATGGGCGGCGACACACCGATGCCCGTTCTGTCGAAAAAAGTACGCTCTCTGTACGATTATTTCCGTCAGCAG